>BNJV01001233.1_pt1 | contig 72323 bp, 85 predicted proteins | sample 8540591 | NCBI WGS metagenome assembly BNJV01 (sample SAMD00202457, study PRJDB9452) | human saliva metagenome | host: Homo sapiens
GTTATTAAGACATAAAGGAATTGCGTAATGCTTAAGTGGTCGATTTTTGCGACTTTGCAAAATGAGACTGCTTTATACTATTATGGAATTAGGATGTTTTCTTGATTATATGATTGAAGATGGTGCCGACTCACCGGAACTCGAACTGGTGACCTACTGATTACAAGTCAGTTGCTCTACCCACTGAGCTAAGTCGGCTTGGAATGATAAATTGGGAACGTTGTGATTACAACGGGAGCGAATTATAAGGATTTTAAAATTGGCTTTCAAGCCTTTTAGAGTCAAATGATGAAAAATAACTCTTTTGAGTTAAAAAGCAACATTATCTTAAATATTTTTATAAATCTTCAAACCTAGTACATCATTTTTATAAAATTAGAAAAAGTTTCAGAATAAATAAAACACCAAACTGAACAAAAAGAATGCTTTTAATTAAAAAGTAAAAATTCTATTTTACTCACTTTCAAAACTCAATTATTATCTTGCACGTTTCTAACGGAGGAATGGTCGAGTGGTTGAAGGCACCGGTCTTGAAAAACCGGCGAGGGTTTACGCCCTCCGTGAGTTCGAATCTCACTTCCTCCGCCATCAAATTTGAGAAGCCCTGCAGCAAAATGTTGCGGTTTTATTTTTATCTGCATTACAGTATTATGTAATTTCTCAATTAAATCCAACACAATCGGCAGTTCTGTGATACCTTCACGCTCTAAAAATGCCCGCCTTTGCAATCTAATATAGTCTGCCCCCTGTGAAATTGAGCTAAAATGATCGCTGTATTGATATGGCACGATATGATCGTCCAGTGATGCCACCACAAAAGACTTTCTAGCTTTGCAAGCGGTTAAATTTGCGTAGAAATCGGCAAAAATATCAAGTTCTGGGCAAATTAGGTAATTTTTCATAAAAGCCCGAAACAAAAATCGCTTTGATTTTCTGCTGCTGTGTCGCAGGGAATTAGCGTTGCTAAAACAGCCAAACTATGCCCAATCAAAAATCGTATTTTCATCCAACGATTTTTCTGATGATATTTAACCACGATTCAGGTGTCCGGGCTCTCGAATTCGGCATCGTTAAACGCCTCATTCGAGCCCTTTTTCTGTCAATTTTTGTTCTAACCATGGAAACCAATGTTTGTTGCCGTTTGCCGTATATGCCGTGAGTGATGGATTTTACTCATTGTTTTTTCCTGTAAAATTAGTAAAATTAACGTTATAATCATAGCAGTTCATCAAAGATTTCAGCTATGTATTATAATTTTGTAATAAATAATCAAATTTTATGATTTGACACATGAAGCCTCCCAATTTTTATATCAAAATGATAGTGCTGGCTCACAACACTCAATTTGGCAATCATTGCTTTACGGACAAAAAGGAGGATGGGCCATTATTTAGCAGAAAAATTAAGAAAGAATGGCACTATGAAGAATACAGTAGAAAATGGGTTAATCACCAACACCCCACTGATAATTACCATTCCAATCATGCTAGGTAAACTGGCTTTTGCCCGAATACGGAATCATTGCTACCAATGTAGTAAGCACAATGCCCACGCCAGACTAAAACCGCATACACAATCCCAAGCGGTAGTGTTTTGGTGATGATAGAAAGCAGATACAATGCAATCACAATGCATGCGATCGCAATCACGGTTGGAAGCGGTTTTGGAAAAAGCTGTTGCTGGCTTTTAATGCAATTTGATCCGATAACTTCGATCACACTGCAAAGCCTAATAAAAATCCAAAGGTTCATAAAGGGTTTATAAATTACTCATAAAATGAGGCTATTCTAGCGAGAAATGAGAGAAGGTAAATTTGGGAATAGATGAGGGTGAGCAACGCCCACCCAACAAAAAGATATTATGGTTGATCACCTCTCAAAGCTCTAACAAACAACACATCATTTTCTAATTCGGTGGTTAGTTAAATCAGTCGCGAAGGTTTTAAGCCGTTGTAGAGATTAGTCCAGCTGGTACAAGCACCTTCTGGTGGGGTAAATTCGTGTGTGAGGGCGATAATATCGGCTAAGTCGTTGCATGCTTTCCGCGTGTTCAGCTTCCATTACTGAAATTGGTGCAGCTGCCATTGGTCCACGACCAGAATTGATGAGTGGAAAAGCACTTGCGCTCTTCTTTCATCATATGCATCGAGGTCGTCATACACTTTGCGGATCACTTCCTAAGGTTTTTGGACAAGCCGGGTATCAGCGTAAGGAGTTTTCCACTCTCAATTCGATTAATACAGGCAATTCTAAGCGGGTGTTTTTGGTGGAAATTAGGCAGAATGTAGTCAATGATTTCACCTAAAGGACGGGTACTAAAAGCAGTAATTTCAAAAGACATCGTAATCCTCTTTAAATAAAAGAAGTAAATATCAAACTAAATTAGTCGGGATTCTACCCTATCATCAAGAATAATATAATCAGAAGTGGGTAGCAAGTGATTTATATCGAAAGATTTGCCAAAATTTTGCTACAATACGCCAATTTATAACCGAAAAGGGCAAAAAGATGATTGAGGCGATTATTAAGCCGTTTAGAATTGATGTGCGTGAAGCTTTGACTGATGCGGGCATTACAGGAATGACGGTAACTGAAGTAAAGGTTTTGGCAGATCAAAAGAGTGGCACACTGAGCTGTATCGTGTGCGGAATATGCGATTGATTTCTTGCCAAAAGTGAAGGTGGAAGTGATTGTGCTGGATGAGTAGTCGATGAGTGCATTGAGGCGATTGATGGATGTGGCTCAAACAGGTAAAATTGGTGATGGCAAAATTTTTGTCTACGATGTTGAACGTGCAATCCGTATCTGCACGGGCGAAGAGAACGAAAGAGGCACTCTAAACGCAGAAGTATAAAACAGGATTAGTTTTGGCTCTGGCTGAGCTTAGTCGTTATCGTGGGCGATTTGTGGTCAAAATCATGGTGGTGACGAATTTTTCACTTTTGTATGAAAGCGTGAATGTATTTCCGATTTTTAACCTGACTATGCGTAATTATGGAGCAGCATTTAGCTTTTCAGCTGATCATGATGGCTGGCAAACCTACTTTTCTTAGGCTTGGCGGTTGTGATTTCTGCAGCATTGACCGTGATGCTTTATCGCAATAAAGAGATGGCAAGCGGGTCAAAAATGAGGAAAATATTGCATATTCGCTGATTATCGGTGGGCGTTAGGTAATGCGATTGACCGTGCAGTGAACAAATGCAGTCTGCTTGGTTTTACACTGATGAACCTCACAACCGCTTAAATGTTTGCCAAGGCTGTGGTTGATTTTTGATTTTTATTGGAATTGGGACAGCTATCATTTTGCGACTTTTCAACGTGGCAGACATCGCCATTTCGGTGGGGTGCGGGTTTGTTGATGTTAGCCGCATTTTTGAAAGCAAGAAGAAAAAGAGTGATTAAATGAAGATTTTATTAGCCAATCCGCGCGGAGTTCTGTGCGGGCGTGGATCGTGCGATTTCGATTGTAGAACTTGCCCTTGAAATTCATGGTGCGCCATTTATGTGCGTCACGAAGTGGTACATAACCGCTTTGTGGTGGACGGCTTCGAAAGCGAAAAGGGCAATTTTGTTGAAGAGTTGGATGAAGTGCCTGATGATGCGATTGTGATTTTCTCGGCTCATGGGGTTTCGCAAGCAGTTCGCCAGGGAGGCAAAAACGCCGTGGTTTGAAAGTGTTTGACGCCACTTGCCCATTGGTAACAAAAGTGCATATGCAGGTGGCTCGTGCGAGCCGTAAAGGCACAAAAAGCGATTTTAATCGGCACGAAGGGCACCCAGAAGTGCTTGGCACAATGGGGCAGTACGATAACGAAAGAGGGCGGTATTTACTTTAGTGGAATCAGTGGAAGATATTGCCAACTTGCCAGTTTCTAATCAAGATGAGTTGACTTTTATGACGCAAACCACGCTTTCTATTGATGATACAAGCGGTGTGATTGAAGCGTTGAAAGAGAAATATCCCGCAATTCAAGGCCCACGTAAAAACGATATTTGCTATGCGACCACAAATCGTCAGCAAGCGGTGCGAGAGCTAGCGAAACAGTCGCAATTAGTACTGGTGATTGGTTCCAAAAATTCTTCCAATTCCAACCGCTTGGCGGAATTGGCAAGCCGTATGGGCGTGAAATCGCAACTGATCGATGGACCCGAAGATATCGATCCAAGTTGGTTAGAGGGTGTGCAAACCATTGGCATTACCGCTGGGGCTTCTGCACCTGAGTGTTGGTGCAATCAGTGATTTCGCACTTAAAAGAACTCAGTGCAGATGAGGTGGCAAATCTTGAAGGTTTAGAAGAAAATATGTTCTTTGAAGTACCAAAAGAATTACGCATTAATGAATGCAGTGAGGATAAGAGTAAAAATAGTGGCAGAAATTAACCGCTTTAAACTGGAATGGGCGTGTCGACGCGGGATGCGTGAATTGGATAAAATGATTATGCCGTTCTACCAGAATCATTTTGACAGCCTCACAGAGCTGAGCAACAAGCTTTTGCGGAAATGCTCACTTACCCTGATCCAGAACTTTTCCGCTGGGTGATGCATCAACTTCCAGCACCTACGCAAGCAATTAGCGATGTAATTGAATTGATGAGAAGTAAGATTGATCGTTAAAGCGAAAAATAACTTTAACAACTATTTAGTTATAGCAAAAATAACCAATCGGGTAAAATAGCCTAGACTTTTTAGCGTGGAGCCAGTTTAAACTTAGCTCTACGCTTTTCTTTTCTACTCTTGATAACCTATTATTTGACACTGTGGCAAAATTACATATTACCACTTGGGGCTGTCGATGAATGAATACGATTCATCTAAAATGGCGGATCTCTTTAAAGTCAACCTCACGGTTTAGAATTGACCGACAAATCTGAAGAAGCGGACGTTATGCTATCAACACCTGTTCAATTCGTGAAAAGCACAAGAAAAGTATTCTCGCAATTAGGTCGATGGAAAACTGGAAGACAAGCCTGATCTCATCATCGGCGTGGGCGGCTGTGGCTGCGTTTGAAGGCGAACATATTCGCGAACGTGCACCGTCTGCAGACATTGTGTTCGGGCCACAAACTTACAATCGCTTGCCTGAAATGATTACTAAAAATCCGTGGTGGCGACCGTGCGATTGTGGATATTTCTTTTCCCCAGAAATTGAAAAATTCGACCGCTTACCAGAGCCAAAAAGCCGAAGGTCCAACCGCGACTCGTGCCGATTATGGAAGGCTGTAACAAATACTGCTCGTTCTGCGTGGTACCTACACCCGTAAAGCGAAAGAAGTTTCTCGCCCTGTGGATGATCTTATTCGAAAATTGCCCAACCTCGCAGAACAAGGCGTGCGCGAGGTGAACTTGCTCGGTCAGAACGTAAACGCTTACCGTGGAGAAACCTTTGACGGTGGCATTTGCACCTTCGCAGAATTATTGCGTTTAGTGGCGGCTATCGACGGTATCGACCGCGTGCAAGTATACCACCAGCCACCCGATTGAATTTACTGACGACACTCATCGAGAGTATCAGAGATCACCCCAGAGCTAGTGAGTTTCACATTTTGCCAATTTCAAAGTCGTGCAGACCGCATTTTAACAATGATGAAACGTAACCACACGTGCGCTTGAGTAGTAAAGCGACTATCCGCAAAATTGCGTGAAGTGCGCCCAAACATTCAAAATGCGGCTCTGACTTTATCGTTGGTTTCCCAGGCGAAACCGCAGAAGATTTTCGAACAAACGATGAAAGTAATTGAACAAGTGAATTTCGATGATGAGCTTCAGCTTCATCTACTCATGCGCCCAGGTACACCACAGCGGCGACATTCCCGAGATGATGTGAGCGAAGAGGAGAAAAAGAGCGTTTGGCACGCTTGCAACAACGCATCAACCATCAAGCGATGCAGTTCAGGCTGCAAATGGGCAGCACAGAACAACGCATCGTGAGGCCCATCGAAAAAGACATTATGGAATTAACAGGTCGCACCGAAACCAACCGCGCTGGTGAAACTTCGTGGGTACGCCTGATGTACGATCGGCAAATGGTGGATGTAAAATCACCGATGTTTACACCAGCTCTCTGCGTGGCGAAGTGGTTCGCACCGAAGATGAAATGGGCTTACGCGTGGTGGAACTGCGGCAAGCGGTGATTGCCCGCACCCGTAAAGAAAGATGAGCTTTGGCGGGACAATGTAGTAAATCTTTAACTAAAGTTGACCGCTTACTTTATAGTAAGCGGTCTTTATAAAACTGAAATTTAAACCGCTTAGCTAGACGTGTATACTTCTTCCCGTTTAAAAAGACAGAAAAGGAATTAAAAATGAGCCATCTCAGTAATTACCAGTTATTGGTCAAGATCGTGTTGGGATTGTTTACGATGTTGCAAAAAGATCTTAGCAGAAACAACACTAACATTCTCAACATTAGCCAGCAGTTGATGGAAAATTATTTCACGATGATTATTCTTGAGGACACTGCGCAAATGTTCGACTCTTTCCCAGAATTAGCACACTTTTCACTGAAGAGAGCAAACGTCTTGCAGTTGGATATTCGCTTGCAAAATGAGCGAAATTTTCAAAGCGATGCACCGCATTTAGGGCAAAATGAGCATTCAATCTAATGAAAATTTTAGAAACGATCCGAATGGTATCAGACCAACATTTTGATGTGCGGACCATCACCATCGGCATTGATTTGCACGACTGTATCAGCAGCGACATGACGAACTGAACCAAAACATCTTCAACAAAATTACCCGTAGTGGGCGTAAATTTGTCGGAAACCGCCAAAATGCTTTCTGCAAAATATGGTGCCTGATTGTGAATCAACGTATTTCTGTTACCCTGATCGCGCAAATTGCCGCAGCGACCAAAGCGGATTCTAGCGTTTCCATTGCCCAAACCCTTAGACCGCGCAGCCAAAAGCGATTGGCGTTTCTTTTTCATCGGCGGTTTTTCCGCACTAGTACAAAAAGGGATGTCGCCGTCTGATGAAGCGTACTGATTTCGTTCGATCCAGAAGCGATGAAAACCAGCGGACATTGTCTGTAGCTCAATCACATCGGGTCTCAACCCGTGCGGGCATCAATATGGATGCGGTGAAAACTGAGCAGGCGAAAACCATGATTACAGACGGCTGAAATCACCCCTGAAGGCTTTGGCTGCAAATCGTGGTGTTCTGTAATGCTGTGGAAGATAACCCATTTATGGCTGGCGCACGTTCCACGGTTCAGGCGAGGCTGATGCGGTGATCAACGTCGGTGTTTCCAGGTCCAGGGTGTAGTAAAGAGGCGTTAGAAAATGCTCATAAAGACCACGCTTACCGAAGTGGCGGAAGTCGTGAAGAAAACGGCATCAAAAATTACTCGGTAGGTGAGTGATTGGGGCAAGAGGCCCTCAAAATGCTGGAATATTCCATTCGGTATTTTGATCTCTCGCTCGCACTCAACTCCAGCCGTAGGCGATTCTGTGGCGCGTACTTTTAGAAGCGATGGGCTTTAAGTGTATGCGTGGCATCACGGCACAACAGCGGCCTAGCCCATTATTAAACGATGCCGCGAAAAAGGGGTGGCATGATGGCGTCCAGTGCCGTGGGGGTTAAGCGGTGCATTTATTCCCCGTTTCGGAAGATGAAGGGATGATCGCGCGGCCGAAAGTGGCGTGCCTAACATTAGATAAATTAGAAGCGATGACAGCGGTTTGTCTCAGTGCGGCTTAGATATGATTGCCGTATCCCAGGTGACACGCCTGCGCATCACGATTTCCGGCATTATTGCTGATGAAGCGGCTATCGGTATGATTACAGCAAAACCACCGCAGTGCGTATTATTCCCGTCACCGGTAAAAACGGTGGGCGAAAGCGTGGAATTCGGTGGCTTACTTGGTTATGCAAAAGCTCATTATGCAGTCAAAGGATCTTGGTGAGGACTGTCAATCGTGGCGGACGCATCTGCAGCCCCAGTGCAGTCAATGAAGAACTGATAGAGTCAAACTTTTATAAACTGTAAACTAAATATTTTCATATTCCTTGTTTAAGTAAACAAGCGGGCTCTAATTTGACGTTATTGATCTGCACCCAAAAATCTGGACACCCCACTTTTGGAGGTGCAGATCATGTCCTACTTTATCAATTCCTGTCTGAGACGATCAAACTGCACTGAACAGAGATTATAGTATCCCTGAGGTGGGCGTAAACTCATCAATGTACCGGCGCATTTATTGGCATACAAAAGATTTTCAGAGGGCTGATGGCGGAAACTCGCTAGTATCAGCAAACCTTCAGCACGAAAACAGTGTAAAGAGGAAAAAGAAAGACACTGAAACCCAGAAACCACAGACTTTTCACCCAGAGCGTTTGAGCCGCAGGAGAGCTCGCCTGGCTCGTGCGGAGACTGCTCATCTAGTTGGTGGACTCACACTGAGAAATTATTGCCTATAACTTTAGACACGTCTGAAGTTTTCATTGGTAAAAAGATGTTAGAACAAGTAAGATTAAACCGACAGAATGCCCGATTATTCATATAGACTCAAGTGTATTGTATGAATGTATGGAATGGGTGAAAATGTTAGAGGGTAAAGTGCAGTATGAGTCGCTGAGGAAATGTGTTGATGCGTGATTGAAAAGCTTTTGGCAATATTAAAATCAGAGTGCTTTTACTCTCGAACTTATCATTCAATCGCTGAATTCAGGCTGAAAATTGAGGAATATTGAGTGATGAGCAACCAAAACCGAATTAAATTACGCCTTTTGCTTTTACCGTGCATTTTTCCAGCATCCAGACTGTTCTTCTGGGATAATGTACCGAGATTGGTCTATCGTCAGCCATTAGGCCAGTTTGCTGCTAGAATGCGGGCGAAATAGAGAAATCCGACCAAACATTTAAAGAGTAATTATCTCTAATAACATTGCTTTGAAATGTAGTAATCCAAACGCTTATTATTGAGATACAACAGAAAAATTATTAAAACCACTTTAGCTTCCATTATTTGATGCATTGAAATTTGCCAGCTGTCCCGATTAAAGATGCAAAAGCAATCACTTCCTTGATAAAACCCCAAGCCGCTGGTGGCGTTGGAATATTCTTTGTGGATGCTCGGCTAAGCCGGTAGGGCTCGTGTGTAGCTGACGACAACAAAGTCGATCGTAGTTTCGCCGCGCGCGCAGAAAAATTGCTGACAACTGCTGCACGCCTCTGCCAAGCCTGTTTGAAGTAATAGCTTCTCTCAAAACCCGATCTAATTTCGCCGATCCTTCCCGTCACACAGCGGTGTTTGAAGAACTGATTGCAACGGTGATGTTCGATTCTCGCAGGAAAGCTACCAAGAAAATCTTGAAAACTGCACAAAAATTGGTGATTTAGTGGGTAAAAGTAGCGAAATGACAGCGAAGATCAATGAGCATAATGATGACTGCCACAGTACTGCAAAAACCAGGTACAAGGTAAAGGCGTCATTTGGTACCTCGAGAAGATAAATTTAATATTCAAAATGCGACGTATGTGGAAGTTTCAACGACATTAGGGTTTTCGGCTCTCAACTAAACTCAATGGGTGATCTGCTTTCGCGGTGGAAATCAACCTGAACAATTAGTAATGGAAAACCTGGAATACTTGTTCACGCCTATCGTGATGAGAGCATTGCACGCAAATGGGAAGCTGAACCACTTGGAAAGCCATTCCCTGCCGTAAAAGCAAACCATGTTACAGCGTTGACGCCGACATGTGGGCGCGTGGTCGCTTAGAAGGAGCAAAATTATGGCAAAACAAATTGAAGGTTTCGTGAAACACAGTAATGATGAAGTCCACTTCTGTTGGGGATTTCTCATCATTCTGGCTTTCCTAGCTATGGGGAAGCCTGTTTGTATTATCCCATCGAAATTCGGACCGCTTCAGCGTTACGTGTTCCCTCCCCGATGGCGATGAAATTGCCAAAATCATCGCAACCTGACCGCTCGCCGCGAGCATTAGTCAGCATGATTTTAGGATGCTAATCTCGCGCAGGGGCTCTGTTACAAACCACTTTACGCGCAACCACTGGCCTCCCGCATTATGCAGCGTGAACTCGGGAGCCAGTCTGCCATGGTGACCGCCAGTGCGTTTAGCCCCTTGATTCTTTGTCTATAGCATTGCCTGAGCTGCCAGCATCAGTCGGCGGCCTGAGCTGTTTGCAGTGATGTTGATCAGCAACGGATGGAAAGACAACAGTGGGGATCGAGCGGGGTGATTTTAGCGTGACTGCTGTATCAGTCACTTTCGCAGCACTCACGAAATTGCGCCATTATCGCAGAAGATCATGCCTTCGGTATTATGAGTTGGCTAGCTGGCGGCACTGTGCACATGCCCGTTGGAATAAATTATTGACGTTATTTCCGTTCTTTACTGACCGCACTTTTCGTCATTCTCGCTAGTCGTTTAAATTCGTACAATTTGCGATGAATCCGCTCGTTCACTGTAGGCATCAATCTCTGTTTACGTTGGTACGCGCCAACATCATAGCGTTATTGATTGTGGGTTCAAGCGTGAGTGTTGCCGGTCCTGTGGCCTTTATTGTCATTACTTCGTGCCTCATCTTGGCTCGCTATTGGATTGGTTATGACTTGCGAAAATCGCTCCCCATGGCGATGTGACTGGTGCAATTTGTATATGCTGGCTGTAGATACCATTGCCCGCGGCGGTCAACTCCCCTAGCGAAGTGCCTGTGCGGTACTTGCCCGAATCGGTGCAGTCTTGCATTATTCTGCCAGAGGAAGACACTCAATGGAGCTTCTCATGTATCTTTTCGCGCTATCGGCTTTTGTGTCATTACGCTTAGTTTGATGGTACTACTCTTTGGATTAAGTATTCGCCTTGGCACTACACGCTTCTCTTTGAGGAAATTTGAGCGGCCTTTTCAACCCTGAGTGATAAAAACTATTTTTACCTTGATGGAATATCATCACGGTGCAGTATTAGCATTTTATTAGGTGGCCTTTAGCAATTTCCGGTGTGTAGTCAAAGGTGGTGTAATCCACCTGCTCTCCCGATATTTTAGGGATTTAAATAGCGGCTGATTGGTTGCTGTTCGGCATTGATGTTCTGCCAAACCCAGCATTTACCGGATGCCACCTTTGCCTTTTTAGGCGGCGTGCCTCTTTCGTCATGGATCGTATGCGGCTTTAACTTCCGCCCCATCAAAATGGCAATCATTGAGCTGCACTTTCCGCACGGGCAGCCTAGTCATTATCTGATGCTTACCAATCCGGTCGAGATCAATACGGCAATGTTAAGGCTAACAGGGTCCCATGGGGACGCAGCTGGTCCATTTGAAATGTGGTACTGCCGCGTTAGTGGTATTGCTGCCCCGTTTATTTTCTGCCTGATCTCGATACCCCTTGGTTTAGTGAAAACAAAGCTTCCACCTTGGGTGTGACCGTAAACAAAGTGCAAATTAGCGTTTTTAGTGCTAGCGGTAGCCCCTTTTCCACTACGCGCCGTGGCACGAAGTCCAATGCTTTTTGAAGTTTAGCTGCTCGCATCTCGCTCGTCGTTTAGTCGGCGGCAGACATCGCACCCTATTACCGGCGGCCTTGCCCTACGCTGCGCGCCATAATCCTCGATATTGCGCGGGTAATGACCCCACCAACCGAACCCCTGCGGGTATTCTGACTGCAATTATCGGTGCGCCATATTTCTTCTACTTGATTGATGAGAACTAAATAAATGAGCATTGAAAATCAATAATTTGATCTTAGGTTATCAAGATAAACTCGTGGTTATCTGTCGCTAAAATTCCCTGAAAAATAAAGTGATTGCGCGATCAGCCCAAATGGCTGCCGAGTCCACCACAGTAAAAGCGGGTAGCTCGCTTGCTCAAACCGAGCAAGGCTCAATCACCCATGCAAAGGTCGCATATTTGGCAAAAAGCCCCAAAGAATATGCCCAAGAACTGGCTTTTCTCCCGCAACACTTGTACCTGAAGCGATTAAAGTGCGGGAATTGATCGCTCTACGGGCGTTCGCCAGCCTTTTACGTAAATCTTTGTGGGCAAACTCAGCCAAAACAGATGAAGAATTGGTCACTTGGCGATGGCGCAACACAAACCGCCGAACTCGCCGAACAGCTGGTTTCGATTTATCTGGTGGTCAACAGCACGCGGTATTTTTAGCCACGACTCTGCACAGATGCTGAATTAGTGCTACCTGATGAGCTGACTACTTTATCGGGATTTAAACCGCCGGCTGAACCTGGGCGGCATGATGCGGACAAATGTAATAAAATGGCAAAACCGTGATTACGGTGTTGCATGATCCCAACCAAGCCTGTCGCTATTGCGATTACTTTAATCGTCATGAAAGGCAGTAATGGCACAAGGTACGCCCATGAAGTGATGACCGAAGAGCGAAGGATGTTTTTGATTTGAGTCATCATTCATCGTGATCCTACCAGCAATATACTCAATGTTTATTTTGAACAATCTCAATCACTTTAATGAACTGCACCCCAAAACCTGGACACTCATTTTGAGGTGCAGATTATGTCCCATTTTATCAATTTCCTGTTTGAAAATTATCAAACTGTCACCGAAACAGTGATTACGGTATCCGTGAGGTGGCTAAACCTGACAAAATTTCCCATGCTTCCGCTCATTTATTAAAAGCATTTCGAAAAGAGGGCTTGATGGCGTAAAAATCGCCTATACAAACCTCCTAAACACCGAAAATAGTGAAGCCAAAGATGAAAAGAAGATATTGAAAATTCCGGAAACTACAGACTTTTCACCTAAAGCGCTTTAGAAAGTTACAACGAGCGCCGCCTTGGCTCGTGCGAAGATTGGTACCTAAAGAGTTGAAGGCGCCCGACCGTCAAAAACAGCGACAGAAAACAAAGAAAATCATGAGATTGAAGCCAGCCCATGACAAATGATTTACTTGTGGCCAAAATGCCTCGCCATAAAGAGATTAGCGAAATTATCTACGAAGCTAAAGAAGCTTATCTTACCGCTGTATAAAAAGAATAAAGTGATGAGCCCAGTGCATATGGCTCAATATTTGAAGTTAACTAACTCCGTCCAACTTTTAAAAGCGATCATGCAAAATCATTAACGTTGAAGTGCCTGTTTTAACTTGTCTTTGATTCTCACGCAAGCATTTTTCGGCTTGGGGTTTATCCACGTTAGCATTAAAAATCATAAGAGAATAGCGAGCTTTGGCGTGGTTATCGGCTTTGAGCAGCGTACCTGCGGCTCTTTGGCAGTCGTAGCTTCCATCACGATTTTCACCGCCTTGTTTGTGTTTTTCGTTGCTGGTTTGCACGTCTACCATCAAGTTTTGGTAGCATTTACCGATACGAATCATCGAAGCTCGTAGTACATATTCAGCACCACCTTTTGTGCTGTGCCTGATTTCATCCGGCTTGAGCCTCGTGAGTATTTCCGCGCCTACGACGGTCTCAATGGCAAATATCGGCAATTTGAGACATCGCAACAACCTCGCGTTGCTGCGCACGGACACCGTAATCGCACCTAATGATCGGTATTCCAAACTGACCGATCATAGGCGTACGCCCGCTGGCTGCGATGCCAACCAAGACATCTTTTTCGCATCCAGTTTGACCGGCTTTTCGTCTGCTCAGAAGTTGCTTCGCCCCTCTGATGGGGTAGCGTAAAGCCTGCTCGCCACCTGCACATATACCCACCACCATTTCAGGCGCGCACACCGTGCGACATCAGACGCGTCTACGCCCTATCCGTCCCGTGCCAGCACCACAATATAGACAAGTCGCCCGCCGTTTGTGAATGCTATTCGATTTTTTCTCGATCGTCAGCCAGTGTGAGGTGATTTTCACTGCTGCAGTAACACGCATCTTCTTGATTGATAAGCTGCACGATATCGATTGCTGCCGCGCAATCTACTGTGAGAACGGGGATTGCGTTGCTCAGTCATCATCTGAGAGAGCGAATTGAGTAGCGCGTTTGATTCATATTACACTCGTTTTCACAACTATACTTTAATTTGGCGTTGTATCTTTGTTTCCGGCTCATATTTTAATCGCAGGATAACTTGCCAGCTACCAATGCACTCAAAACCAAATAATACCGCCACAACAGTTTGCTCCATTTTCATCTTGATTTCTTGCGTCAATTTTCGGTTATATTATAGGCTATTAGCTAAAAAGCACGAGAATAGAATTTATAGAATAGAATGAAAGAAAAACCGTCTTTTTCAGACAATTTTTCTTTTTATCTATTAATTTTTTGGATCATCTAAACTCACCGCTTGCGATGAGCCCGTTACGCCAGGCATATTACTTTGGCAGGTTTTCCCGTTCGGCACAGTCAACCAGGCAAAAGCAGCTGCTTCCACATAATCGACATTTACGCGCCATAATCATTAGTCGTACCAACGCACCAATCTGGTGCAACAAAGTTACTGAAACGCTCCATCACTAGCGGGCTCTCGCCCCGCCACCGCACACCAATAGCACTTTTATTTTGGCTCATTTTTCCACTGCGATAATTCACGAGAGACACTTTGAGCGGTAAATTCCGCCAATGTACGTGCTGTACATCCTCTACGTTTCATAAGCGGTTGATTTTACCGTTAAATTCCACAATTGCTTTTCTAACCACGCAAGAGTTAAAACAGCTCACGCCCCGTGCTGTGAGGCGGTAATTGCAAAAATCGGTTCGCCAACATTTCCGCCAAGAATTCAGGATCACCTTGCCCGTTTTTGCCCATTCGGCATTTTTGATCGTAACGTTTGCCGAGATGTTTTTCAATCCAACTATCCATCAGTGCATTACCCCACGCTCACATCATAGCCGATGGTTTGTGCATTCGGCTTAAGCACGGAAATATTAGCACTCCACCAATATTGAGCACCACGGTAAATTGATTTGACGGGCAAAAATCGCTTCGTGAAAAGCTGGAACGAGCGGTGCACCTTGTCCGCCAAACGCCATATCCTTACGGCGAAAATCTGCAATGGTGGTAATCCCTGTTCAGCAGAAACAACATTCATATCGCCAATTTGCACCGTAAATGAAGTTACCTTGTGGAGCGTGCCAAACCGTCTCGTCCGTGGCAACCAATCGCTTCAATTTGAGCTTTGGTTTGTTGATTTTTCGACAGAAATTCGTTTGCCACAATCAGCATATAGCACGCCCAAGCGGTAGTCGATTTCACCCAATTTTTTGTAATGAAGTTTCACCCGACTTCAATAAAACAGACAAATCCGCTCGCAGTGCTTCGGGTATTGACACAAAACGACTTGGCCTCTAATTTAGCTCCGTTCTCAAAATCCACTAGTGCTAAATCTACGCCGTCTAGGCTCGTGCCCGACATAATGCCTAAATATAATTTCATCTCTACATCTTTAAATAAAATCTTGAAGCAATGCTACAAATGCTGTGTGTATTGATTCTGTTTATCACACAATCAGCACCTTTTCCTCTCTTTGCTGATGCTGTAAAAGCAGGTGATAACTCCAACGTTTTGGCCTGCCCCATTTTGGTGATGATTTTTGCAAATTTCTATGCAAAAATAGTCCGCTTGTTAGGCTCTGTTCAAGCAGTATCTCAGCTTTCTCTGAGTGGGCAAAATCGCTGATTTTTCCTTGCTCGGCAAGCCACTCGGCTTGCATTAACCAATCGTAAGCATTGTTTGAAGGGTTGCGGGCAAGATCGCGTTCCACAGTTCGGCTAGCGAAGACTGTCACGAAAATAGGGTGGATTAGAGACAATCAGGGTCGAACTTTGTGAAAGATTTTCACTCTCAAAAATATCGCCCTTGCTGAATAGTACGCGGGTTCGCCCATGCAGAACATTGGGCATTTTCGACCGCTTGTTGGTAGGCATTTGGCTCTAACTCTGCGGGCGGTAATTTGGCAACTTCAGCGGTTCAGGCTGCGCAAGCATTATCGCAATCAATCCTGTACCGTGCTGAGCTCAAGAATACGCTTGGCATTTTTACCTCCGCCATTGCGTGCCACAAAAAATACCATCGGTATTGACTTTCACTGCACATTTATCGTGAGCAAGAAATTGTTTAAATTGAAATCCTGATCATTTTTGGGTTATTTTGTCGAAAGATGGAGCATAATCGCATTGTTTTTCGCCTTCGACAACCGAAGACAGAGATTTAAAATGAGGATACAATGAAACCATTATTGCATTAGTCGCAATATTATACTTTTTGACCGCTTGTATGAGCACGCGCAACAAATTAACGCAGAAGCTTCTCAAGGTTATATGCAAATGAAGTAACAAAATGCCAAAGCGATTGATACGAACTCTGTGACGGCTCAACGGCACATAAAATATTTAATAAATGAAACCTTATGCAGAGCAAGAAAACAAAAACAGGCGTGCCATTTCAATCGGAAAATTACCGTTTTTCCGCACCAATGAGTTAAATGTTTCGGGCCATGCCTGGCGGCAAAATGAGCTTACACAGGTTTGGCTGAAAAGCTCAATATGAATGATGATGAAATTGCCACTGTAATGGGGCATGGAAATGGCTCACGCTTTGCAAGAACACGGAAAGTCTCGCGTAATGTTGGATTGGTCACGGGCATAGTTGGGGCAAATGGCGGATATTGCTGTTGCGGCAAACTAACAGGTGTCGATACAGGTGGTTTATTAAGCTTGGAACAGGATTTAATTGCAAATAAGCCTTTCTCTCGTAGTCAAGAAACTGAGGCTGATGAAGTAGGGCCAATGTTGATGGCAAAATCAGGTTATAACCCATCATCAGCTCCAAATGTGGGTAAAAATGAGCAAAGCCAGCGGTGGCGGCGGTGGCATTTTTCTCGACTCACCCTTCAAAAATGAAGATCGCCAGAAAAACTTGGAACGTTTAATTCCAGAGGCAATGAAACTTTATAAAGCTGCACACCAATCTATGATTATACCGTCATAAAAACAGAAGAAGACAAAAATGAACCAAGATAACCACAAAACCGAAGATATTATCCGCATTTTCGACTGAATGTTTTGCCACAGAATACAATACCCGACTAGAAAAAGGCGGCGATTATCCTATCTATTTGCCTGCATTTTTAGAGGAAGATGGCGTGAAATCAGCACGTCCATATCACGTTATTTTATTCGCCCACGGCTATTACAGCAGCGCCTTGCACGAAATTTCGCATTGGCTTGTGGCAGGTGAGCGCGCCGCCAATTAGAAGATTTTGGTTATTGGTATGAACCTGATGGTCGCTCGGCAGAACGCCAACGTGAGTTTGAATCGGTGGAAGTGAAACCCCAAGCGATTGAGTGGGTTTTAGCTACCGCGGCAGGTTTCCGCTATTTTGCGTGCAGTGCGGATAAACCTTTTCAGGCAATCCCGCGATAATTCAGCCTTCAAAAAGCGTGTCTATAATCAGGTAAAAGTTTGACGTAGAGCGAGGCTATTTACCAAAACGTGCGGAAACACTTCGCAAAAGCATTGGCAAAATTCTACGGCACACAGATGTGATTGATTTAGGTATATTTGATCTTGCAATTTAAATTTCATCTATATTCCTCTTGACATAAGTGCTATACTCAAACTGTTCTTAACTTTTAAGGAGGAAATGTGAACACAAACAAACCTTCCCATTGCCAACGGGCTATTTCGGTATCCCGCTTGGCTTTGGCTGCTACTCTCCTTGCTTGAGACACATTCTTGCCCATTTTCCGCTGACTGAAACAATCAGCAACATTTTAGGTGATTAGCGCCATATTATTGCATGGCTTCTGTTTATCGGGCTTTTATCTGTATAAACCCGCTATTTTAAAACACGAGTTTTAGAAGTTAATATCGTTGCCCTGTGCGGTTCTCATTTCTGCATTAATTCCGATTACCACAATGTTGGTCGCAGATATTCTCTCATCGCTGGCAAACCGCTGGCTGAAGCTGATGATCCGATTGGCACGGTTGGGCAGTTGCTCTTTTTCATCCATTCGGTATTAGTGATTGTGGAAAGCAGGTATTTTTGAACAGAAATCAACCCGACCACCTTCATTTGCCTGCTGTCAGCGGCAAACTTTACCAGTGCCAGCTCACTTGCGTTAATTGGCCATCACGACTTTCGGCTATTTGTTTTTCGGGGCAGGTTTAATCGCCTGGATTATTTTCGAACCAGTATTATTACAACATTTACGCATTTCATCGGTTGAGCCCCCTTCCGAGCAACAATGGGGATTATCCTCGCGCCTGCTTTTTGTTGAGCATCGGCTTACTTGGCGGTAAATCACGAGTGAAATCGACACTTTCGTGAAAATTCTGTGGGGCTATGGATTCTGCAACTCTTCTTAATTCGCTTATCGTGTGATTGCAGAAAAAGGCTTAAACATCAGCTTTTGGGGTTTCTCATCTCGGTCTGGCATCTATGGCAAATAGTGCTATTGCATTTACCACGCCAATGTGCTCACAGGCGTTGCCATTTTCGCCTTTGTATTTGCGAATTTGATGATTTTAGGCTTTGATCGGTTTAACGATTTATAAATTAGCCAAAGGACAGTTTTGGCTGAAATAGCATCAGCTACAAGCGGTAAAATTTTGTCCTAGATGTCAAATTTTTTAGCAAATTTTACCGCTTTGCAAATTAAACTAAAGAGCTAAAGTGTCGCTAAAATAATCTGTTCAGGATCGATATGTAGTTGAAACTGATTCTCCCACTTTTTCTGAAATAGGCTCTTCTATGATGGCACATAACACAGTGTGACCAATTTTCACAAGAACTTCATTTTGTTCAATTGCTATAATCTCCCCTGTAAAATCATTTACACCTATTCGTTTCAAATTCAGCTAATCCAAGGAGCTTTAATCAATAACATCACATCTCTGCCAAGCATAAGATCGGGTCGCTTACTACTTTTTCAGTGATTACTGCACAAATTGGCTCATTTTATACTATCAATATTTACATCAACCCAAACTAGTGCATCTTTTTGTTTTAGTTTGCCAGATACGTGCCAAAAAGCTGATTTCGCACTGGTTTGAGGTGATGATTTCATGCTGTTGCAAATAACGCATTATCAAGAGGGATGTTTTCTTCATGCAAAATCTCAAAAGCTCTTTTTTGCGTTTGTTGCAATAGATCATAAAGCTGTAATAGGCGATCTGCATAACTCGTTAGTTGTGTTCCGCCACCTTGCTGCCACCTGTACTACGATCTAACAAAGGCTTAGGGGCTAATTTTTAGCGTCATTGAAATCAATGTTATCCCAAGCAGTTTTATAGCCACCCCTGCTAACTTTTGCAGCTTGCTATTAGAACCAATCTGTTTAATTTGGCGCAATCACATTCAATACGCCGAGGATCGGCAACATAGTATGTTGTTTAATTTGATAGTCAGTAGAATTTCAGTATCTAGTATTGTCGAGTTTCCAATAACAAAGGTTAGGTATTATAACTTATCTATTGTCTTAATTTTAACCAAATATTAATAAAAAAACGATTAAAATTTCTGAGATATGTTATAAATTATCTTTTTAAAAATTTAATCGTTTTATATTAATGCTGATTACAGTAAGACTATTTTTAAACCTAACTTATGCTCTAAGTAGTGAATATTCGTCTCCACCCTGACGCGAAGTTTTCATCTTCCATGCGATTTTTCGTGGAGTGGAATAATAGTTTTAATGCCTTCGATAATGGTTTCAGAAAGTGCTTGTTCCATCGACGGATCGCAATATTACGATTTTCAGCGAACGTAATCAATTTACCCAATCATCGAATCGTAGTGTGGAGGCACTCGCATAGCCTGAAACATAATGTGTAATCCCAACGCCTAAAACCACCTGGCACGTGTAAAACGTGTACTACCTGGTGATGGTAAGAAGGTGTTTTGGATCTTCCAGCTGATACGGCATTCCACCTGCGTGACCTTTTTACTTGATGCTCATCTTGCGTGATAGAAAGCGAAACCCGGCAAACACGCGAACGTTGCTCTTCACCAAGTCTACGCCGTAATCATCCTGCAGTGAACTGGGTGTTCAACCTGTAAACGGGTATTCATTTCGATGAAATAGAATTCGCCATAACGAATAAAAACTCGAATGTACCCGCACCGCGGTAGCTGATTTCACGACACGCATTTGCACAACGCTCTCCAAATGAATTTACGCTAATCCAGGAGTAATGCCAGGTGCTGGAGCTTCTTCAACCACTTTTTGGTGGCGACGCGCTGAGCAAATCACGCCTGCAAGATAAAACCGCATTGCCGTGCGTATCTCGCGCAGATACTTGAATTTCGATGTGGCGTGGATTTTCGGTCTCCGCATACACCATATCGTTATTAGTAACGCCGCCTTCGCCTGGCTTTGGTCATTGCGATCGACTCTTCCAAATCTTTTCTTGGTAAACCACGCGCAGTACCATGCCGCCACCGCCGACCAGATGCTTTAATAATCACTGCGATAGCCGATACGTTTTGCAATCTCTTTATTTTTCGCAGGGTCACTACCGATAGGACCATCGGAACCAGGTACGCAAGGCACGCCCGCTTTTTCATTGCATTGATAGCAGATACTTTGTCGCCCATTAAGCGAATCACATCCGCCGTTGGACCAATAAAGATAAAAACCAGAGTTTTCAACCCGTTCTGCAAAAATCTGCGTTTTGAGATCAGAAACCGTAACCCGGTGGATCGCATCCGCATCCGTTACCTCAGCAGCAGCGATAATCGCAGAATGGCTTTAAGAAGCTTACAGAAGGAGCAGGACCGATACAAACGGTTTCATCTGCTAATCAATACGTGCTTTTAAGCTCGCGGTCTGCTGTTGAGTGAACGGCAACGGTTTTAATGCCTCACTCTTTTACACGCACGTAAAACGCGCAAAGCAATTTTCGCGGCCGCAATGAGCAACTTTTTTAACATTGCTTATTCCTTTTGGTACGAAAAATGCCCTCTTAAGAGGGGATTAAATTATTCGATAATTACTAATTTTGGTCGAATTCAACCGCTTCACCATCATTGACAAGGATTGCTTTTACAACGCCTGCTTTATCGGGAGATTCAATACGGTTCATCATTTTCATTGCTTCAACAATACAAAGTGCATCGCCAACTTTACTTGTCGCCCTACTTCGATAAATGGTTTCGCTTCTGAGGCTTGGCGATAGAAAGTCCCAACCATCGGAGAAAGTACCGCGTGACCTGAAACTCAGAAGAAACTGGGGCATCTTGAGCTGGGCAGAAGCTGTTGGTGCAGCGTGCAGTGCAGAAACTGGTGCTTGTTGGAGGTGCTGCCACATATTGTACTGCTGCCGGGCAACCGCTGGCGCCGCACGGCTAATACGTACAGTACCTTCTTCTTCGGAAACCTCTAATTCGGGTAATGCCTGATTTTCTACTAATTCGATTAATTTTGATTTTGCGAATATCCGCAGTGAAATTCCATTAGGGTTAAATAAAATTGACCGCTTATTTTGATCTTCAAGAAGAGTGAACAAACGGATAAAATACGGCAACGTAGATTACCTGATTTTCGTGAATGCGACTAAAATCTGTGAAATCGAGTGGAAAATGCTGCAAGCTTAGACCACTTGAGGGGAAAATAGAAAACACAAAAGTTATGCACCTCGATACGCCTTCTCTTGCGAGAAGCTAAGCCATCAATTATTTGATGATTTTTAGCAACAACGCCCGCACCTACTGTACGACCACCTTCACGGATCGCGAAACGTAAAACCTTCGTCCATCGCAATTGGGTGGATTAATGATACCGTCATTTTGATGTTATCGCCTGGCATTGACCATTTCTCGCCTTCGTAACTCGCTGATACCGAGTTACGTCAGTTGTACGGAAGTAGAATTGTGGACGGTAACCTTTGAAGAATGGAGTGTGACGACCACCTTCTTCTTTTGATAATACGCACACTTTGATCTCAGTCTCGTGTGGTGTAATTGTAAATTTTGCTAATACTTGACCACGTCGATTTCTGCCGTTTTGTACCACGTAATAATGCCAACGTTTCTTTCAACTAATCTACAGACCATATCGACGCCAGTTACAGCTGTTTTCGTAGTGTCTTTGATACCCACGCATTTCAACTTCCCCACCCGCTTTTGATGATACCACGCCTCATACACGGCCTGTTACTACTGTACCCACGACCCGAGATTGAGAATACGTCTTCGACGGTGTAGCTAAGAATGGTTTATCAATCGCACGTTCTGGCTCTGGGTATGTGTACTACAGGTGGTTTGCTAATCGGGAAATTCTTACCTGCGTGCGCCGTTTAACGCCTGTACGCTGAACCGCGTACTACTGGCGTGTCATCACCGGGAAGTCGTATTGCTAGAAAAGAAGTTCAGCACGTCATCTCAACTAATTCTAATAATTTTCATCGTCAACCATATCGCATTTGTTTAGAATACGATGATGTATGGAACACCTACTTGGCGACCCTCATAAGATGTGCTCACAGTCGTGGCATAGGACCGTCTGTTGCCGCCACTACTAAGATAGCACCATCCATTTTCGTGCCGCACCAGTAACCCGGCAGCCAACGTAGTCCGCGTGTCCTGGGCAGTCAACGTGATGTGCGCTGGTGACGAGTTGCTATGTCATACTGCACGTGTGCAGCGTTGATGGTGATACCACGTGCTTTTCATCTGGCGCATTATGCGATTTGGTCGAATGCGAGCTGCACCCACCACGAAGTGTTTCGCTAATGCCACGGTTGTGATGCAGCTGTTACAGTTGTTTACCATGGTCATAACGTGACCGATTGTACCCACGTTTACACGTTTTGTACGTTCAAATCTTTGAGACACTGATAGTTTCCTAAAATGAGCCATAACTATGCGCGTTATGGCTCGCCAGTTGGGCGTATCGATTTATCTAATTATTTAGATTGCGTGCATCAGTCGCATCAGCAACGTTTTCGGAGCTTCAGCATGCCATTTTACATGGTTCCACTGCGATGCACGACCTTGAGTCTGTGAACGAAGGTCATGCTGCATAGCAAACATTTCTGATAATGGAACCTCTGCATTGATCTTAACAACGAATTCGCTGCTTTCTTGACCATTTACCATTGCACGACGACGGCCAAGTCACCGATTACATCACCCACGTAGTCTGTGGAGTTTCCACTTCAACTTTCATGATCGGCTCATAATACTGGGTTTTGCTGCAAACGCTGCTTTTAAATGCTAAGGACGCTGCAAGTTTAGCTAACTCAGATGAGTCCACATCGTGGTATGAACCGAGTGCAAACGTACACGATGTCTTCTACTGGGTAACCTGCTAATGGACCAGATTTAAGTTGTTCTTGGATACCTTTTATCAACTGCAGGGATATATTCTGCCAGGAATTTATAATTCAACTGATTTCATTCACGAATTCGTAACCAGGACCTTCTGGATCTAATGGGTATGTAAGTCGATCACAACGTGACCATATTGACCACGACCACCAGATTGTTTTGCGTATTTACCTTCCACATCATTAACACGAGTGCGGATTGTTTCACGGTAAGATACTTGTGGTTTACTGATATTTGCTTCCACTTTTGAACTCCACGTTTCACATGGTCAACGATGATGTCCAAGTGTAACTCACCATGCCCGAGATGATAGTTTCGAGGTTCTTCATCAGTGTGAACACGGAATGAAGGGTCTTCTGTGCTAAACGACCTAATGCTAAAGCCCATCTTGGTCAGCTTTTTGGTTTTTGGGTTTCTACCGCAACAGAATTACTGGCTCTGGGAATTCCATACGCTCAAGAATGATTGTGCGTCTAATGCACATAATGTATCACCTGTACCAACATCTTTTGCCGATTGCTGCAGCGATGTCGCCCGCACGAACTTCTTTGATCCTTCACGTTTGTTTGCGTGCATCTGCATGATACGACCGAAACGTTCATGTTTTGTTTAACTGAGTTGTAAAACTATCGCAGAGTTAATTACACCTGAATACACACGGAAGAAAGGTTACCTACGAATGGGTCAGTTGTAATTTTGAATGCTAATGATGCACATGGTTACATCTATCGCTTGCATGACGCCTGCACCTTCAGCTTTCGTCTGCTAATACCTTTGATTGCTGGGATATCAGCTGGTGCTGGTAAGCAGTCGATTACCGCCATCACAGCATTGCTTGAACACCTTTATTTTTGAATGCTGGAACCACAGCAAACTGGGATGACTACACCTGCTAATACTCGCGACGTAATGCAGTTCTGATTTCTTCTTCAGTTAATTCTTCACCAGAGAAGAATTTGTCCATTAACTCTTCAGATGCTTCAGCTGTTCTGTTCAACGCCATTCTTCACACGCTTCTAACATATCCGCTGGATATCTTCGTATGTGAATGTCATACCTTGGTCAGCTTCGTTCCAGTTGATTGCTTTCATTTTGATTAAGTCAACCACACCTTTGAAGTTTTCTTCAACCAATTGAAGTTGAAGAGGAACTGAGTTATCACCTAAACGAGTTTTAATTTGCTCAACAACACGTGAGGAAGTTTTGCACCAGTACGGTCCATTTTGTTTTACGAACGCAATGCGCGGCACAGCATTTATTCGCTTGACGCCATACAGTTTCTGATTGAGGTTGAACACCACCCACCGCACGGTAAACCATTACCGCATCATCAAGAACACGCATTGAACGTTCTACTTGATAGTGAAGTCGACGTGCCCCTGGAGTATCGATAACGTTGATACGGTGTTGTTGATATTGTTGTGACATACCAGACCAGAATGCTGTTGTTGCGAGCAGAAGTGATGGTAATACCACGTTCTTGTTCTTGTTCCATCCAGTCCATGGTTGCAGCACCATCGTGAACTTCACCGATTTTGTGACTTACACCTGTATAGAATAGAATACGCCCAGAGGTGGTTGTTTTACTCTGCGTCGATAGAGCACTGATACCGATGTTACGATATCGCCTCACAGGAGTTACACGAGCCATTTTTATTTACTACCTTGTTTGGGGTTTAAATTTTAATAATGGTAAGTGCTTCACTCATTCGAGATGAAGCTTTCAGCAATTTTGCGTCAAAACAACGATTACCAACGGAAGTGTGCAAACGCTTTGTTCGCTTCAGCCATACGTGTGAACGTCTTCACGTCACTGCTGAGCCTTTTGCCAGCTGCATCTGTTAATTCGTCGCTAAACGTAATGCCATTGACTGTCGTCACCACGTTTACGAGCTGCTTTAATTACCATCAACGCATTGCTACGTATTACGACGAGTTGGACGAACTCAACTGGAACTTGGTAAGTTGAACCACCCGCACGGCGTGAGTTTAACTTCAACAGTTGACGTACGTATGCAGCATCGAAAGCTTTCGAAAGCATCTTTACCTGTACGTTGTGCGAGGTTTCAAAGCACCGTAAACAATAGCTTTCAGCTGTAGATTTTTACCATCAACCATTAAAACGTTGATGAATTTTTGCAAGTCATCCAGAACTGAACTTTGGATCTGGAAGAATTTTGCGAGGTTCAATACGACGACGACGTGGCATTGTAAATACTCCGTTTATATATATTCAGGATATTCCAAAACTCATCTATTGTAGCTAAACATTGTTTTTTAGCACGATTGACTGGAGCTTATGGTATAAATTTAGTTTTCAGACGTTTTGGCCCTACGACGGAGATCCATTAAGATCCCTAGGACGTTTAACGCCGTATTTAGAACGACCTTGTTTACGGTCTTTAACGCCAGCAGCAGTCTATGCCCGCGTACAGTGTGGTAACGCACACCTGGTGCAGCCTTTCGACTTACGACCACCACGGATTACACAACACTGCGCTCTTGAAGCGTTTATGACTTCACCCACCGATGTGAAGTTACTCAAAACCGTAGTTAAACGAACACGGCAAACTTTATGCGAAATGCAGAGTTTGGCTTTAGGTGTAGTAGAGTACTGAGTACCGCATTCCGCGGGCAAGCCTCAATGTAGGAACGTTGCTTTTAGCAACCTTTTCGCACACGCGGTTTGCGTGTACTAATTGGCTGATAGTTGCCATTTAAAAAGCTCCAGTTAAAATTATAGAAAATAAAATTAAAATCCTCCATGGAAAGGACGATGAAATTGTAAAGCGATGCTGGCTAAATGTCAAGCATTGTGAGAAGTCTGCCGAGCGTCTATTTTTCTAGTTATTTTGCATTTTCTAACAGGGCAATCTACTTTTCTTTAACGCTTCAATTTTCGCTTTCTTTTGCACTACATAGTTGCTTTAATTTCTCATTTTCCAGTGAAAGTTTTTCATTCGTGCCGAAATAGTTGCTGCTAATTGGAATGGTTGTCAACATTTCGTCCAAATAATACAAATCGTTCGCGTTACATCTAATAGCTGAGCCACGTTCAGTACAAAAACCTGGGCAATTTGTTTTAATTTTTCTACGCTCACATTAGTTTGCCCACGTTCAATCTTCGCCAGCCTGTCGTGGACATACCCTAATTTCTCTCGCCACTTCTTCCACGTGTCCATTGGTTCATTTCACGCATAATTTGATCTTTTCTGATGATTCCATAATCTACCCTATTTGAGTCATTAGCTCTCTGGACGTATCACCATTGCTCTGAGTAACTGGATTAAATTTGTACCAAATATAACATAGCAAACCTCTACAGACTAAATTTCATAAGGAAATTAGATGAAAAACTTATTTTGTTTTATCTTGCAACTTTTGGGATGGTAGCTGCTCATCTAAAGTTGGACAATATTCTGTCTTGAGTAATGTAATGTTGATATTACTCACCCCTAAGAAATTATTTCAAGAGGAGATAAGGTAAATGGTAGAGATACAACGTTGATTTTCTTTACCCTTCCTCTTGGTAATCGGATGTCATACCTACTCGTGCAATTGAACAAGACAAATGTGTTGTTGGTCCAACGGATGTTACCGTAACTTATAATAAAGCTTGTCTCCGTTGGTAAACGTTGAAGCAGAAAAGGTCGTCAGCTATCGATACTGCTTTTCGCCTGGCTGTGCAAAACGTCGCTTTATAAACCCATAAGAGTTAAGATGAAAAATTATTCCTGTTCCTTTCTGTATTTACTTTCAGGTTGTTTTTGGAAATTCATCCATTAGAAGAACCAACACTTGTAAGTACTAGAAATTATGCAAATTTACTAATAAAAATTTACAAACTCAGGAAAGCAGACTGTTGTAACTCAAGTACGGCAATTCAGCATACCAGAAGAATGATGCTATATCTCGCGCAATAGCTGTACTGTTGCACCCAATTAACGTTAAATCGCTACAATGGAAGAACTATTGAAGGTACCCGAAGTTATCGATCCAACATTGGGCAGCTGCTAAATACTTCTCCATATAAAATAGCGATACTTTAAAAAGTATCGCTATTTTCTCATAACTCATTCTCAACGCCTGAAAAACCCGATACGGCAAAATGCTTTCCATACCAGCCGATTAAATAATGCCGATTTCTGCCGTAAGCCCCAACCAATTTCAGATCGGTGGTCTGTATAAAATCACGTTTGGTTTTATCAATGCAGCAGGGTAAATGGCTTCTAAGCCTGCATCGACACACTACCACTTTTGCATTGGCGATTTCTGTCAACCTGCCAGCGTTAATTTAGGCAAGATCACTACATCAGCCGAGACTTTCGCCAACCGCTCAGCACAGCCTTTTCTTCCGCATTTTCCCAAGGCAGATGCACGCTCGCTTGCATCGCACCGAACGGATTAACTCTTCCCAATATGTTTCTTTCCAATGCTTGTCTGCTCGTGTGGTTGCGTGAATTGCCACCATATAAGCGGTCGGACTTTGCGGCTGTTTCACAAAATGAGGGGCAATGCCGTAATCGCCAATAGTTTGCGGTAATACATAACCTAAGGCTTCAGCAAAGAGTTTGCGAATACGCTCCACAGCATGCTGCGGATACGCAATCGAAAAAGGTTTTGTCGTAAAACCAGCTGCTCAAGCCTTCACGTGCGAATGTCTATCATAGCCATATTTCGTGCCTTTGGCTTGCTTGGTTACAAGCACTGCACCTTTTAATCAAGCCTTGGGCATCAATCACGGCATCATATTCTTCTGTTCGAAGTGCTTTTCACATAGGATTGCCATTCTTGCCACGTTTGGCGATTCAGCGGAGATTTTCCGCCAACGGCGAATCGCAACAGGAATGACCTTGATTCACCGCCGACTGCCAGTGGGAATTTCCGCAAATGCCTCTTCCACCACCCGAATCAAATTGAATATCTGGAATCGCTTTCTGGGCATCGGTTATGGCAAGGTGTGAATCATCACCACTGAGGAGGTTTTTAATGATGAGAAACTTTCATGACTTCTAATTTACAAAGCGGTGTAAAATCGCAAAACTTTTACAAAATTCCACCGCTTATTTGCTGTACTCTTTTAAAACTACTCCAGCCATTGATAGTTCAAAGTACCATTTCAGGCGTAATATCAACTCAGCATTTAGATGCGATCTGCTCATCACCTTTTGACGCAGCCTGGATCAAATCGCTTTTACTCGGCGAATCACATCTGCAAAAGGTGAGCGGTGGTGTATATCTTGGGCTTGTTGGTCCATAAAGGGCAATCAGTGGTCTGAAAAGTGCTGCGCAAGATGCATTAAACCGCTATCGTTGGAAATTACCATATCACAACCTGCAACAAATCGACGACTTGCTTGAATCCGCTTTTACCCGCCAAATTCACACAATAAGGACGGTGCTCTTCAGGTAGTTTTTGAATGATCTGCCACCCGCTTTTTCATCTCGAGCCAAAATACGAACCGCTTTTACCTTTCGTTAATCAAAATTTCAGCTAATTTCGCATAATGATAATGCGGCTAACGCTAGCTGGCCTGAATTCCGCACCAGGCAAAAATCCAAACACAGAGCGACCATCATTTTTAAAGTGATCGCAAATTTTACTTTGGTTTGGCAGATCTCGCTCATCTAATTTCAAATAAGGCATAGGTGTCAGAATGCCTGAAACATTTCACCTGTTGAATTTGTGATCTTTTGTCACAAGGGCAACATATGGCGTTCTACCATTTTTCCATATTGCTCTTTGTTGGTACCAACCATACGCCAAACCATGCAGTGAATTCTTTTCCAGCCTCGTCTTACAGGAATCTTGGCAAAAATGGAATGAGTGCCGATTTAAATGAATTCGGCAGTACAATTGCTATATCATATTGATTTTCTCAGCGATTTTTCCTAAACGATAACGTTCCGCTCAAACGAAAAGCACCAGATGTCCCAATCGGCATAGAAATAGCTTTGTGCACCTCTGGCATTCTTGCCAACAATGGACGACACCAATCAGGGTGCCATTACATCAATTTGGCAATCTGGATGTTGCACCTTGAGTTGCTGATAAAGGGCGTGCGACATCATCATATCGCCCACCACGAAGGAGCCAATCACTAAAATATTCATCTTTTCTCTTAAACTAACCGCTTATTTTCGATCGCTTAACGTTGCTTAATGCACTCTTTTCGCAGGACTTTTTGTTATTATCATAGAGCTCTGCCACCCCAGAACTCATTTCCCACCATACCCAACGAATATTGCTATATTTCTTGCCGTTTTCTGTGACTGTTGGCAAATAGTGTATGGGTCGCGTCCATAAAAAGGTGAACGCTAATACTGTTCTTTACCTTTAGTTTTCAATATGCGAACTTCTTTATCATCCTGCACAAATAAAGGTTCATCGCTTGGCTTTTAACCACACTACGTTGAGCAATTTCTTTAACTTGCTCCGATTGTCACCTATTCGTTTGCTGAACTTGCTACCTGCTCAACAGGCGAAACAGCAACTTTTGTGCAACCTGAAATTAGCAATAATGTCGATACCAATAGGCTAATATTAGCTTTAAAGACATATTTTTCCTTTTATAACAAAAAGAGCAACGTGTTGGCGTTGCTCTTTAACGATATTATTTAAAGCGATAAGTGCCATCCGTGGCGAGTAAATTTACCGCCTGAACCGATAGTCATTTCTACTACACGGTTATTTTTATCTAAACGCACGATTACCTTTTCATTTACTTCAAACTGCTCACTTTTGTTATTCACTTTGCTCATGCGTTCACATCAGAAATATTGAGCTGATTTATCACGGAATACTTGCATCATGAAACGCCTTTAGGCACGCTTAATGTTTTGCTTGATGTAACCACATTTTGGCATTTTTGACAGCTTCTGTTTTTGCGGCTAATGAAGGAGCTGGTGTGGCTTTTCTACAACTGGCTTTCACCGTTTCAACATTTTTACTAAACGATCTAACTGAGCATTTTGTGATTTCTTAGTATCAAACTCTGCTTTTCGTTACCGCCTTAACCTTTGGTTGAGCATTTACTTGTTTGATGATTTGCATGATGAGGATGCTTAATTTCTCAACTTTTTGGTTTGAACAGCCGAGGCTGTTGATGTTTCAGGTTGATATACTACACCCTGCCTGAGTCGCAGGTTTTTCAGTGACAACCGTCACTGGTTGAGACCGACTTGCTTGTAATGTAGCTTTGTGGTTGAGCAAGTTCATTTTGCCACACAGGTTGAACAGGCTGTCTGGGCTCTGCTGTTTTTTCTACTGGAGGAAACTGACTTGTTGAGCTAGCTGCTGTGTTTGTTGTTCTAACTGGGCTTGTTGCTGATTTTTGTTGTCGAGCCAGCTTCTTGCTGTGCTTTAGCTGAGCTTGCTTTTTGCCTCAGCCTCTTGACGCTTTGAGCTTCTGCCTCATCTACAGGGCCGGAATTCAATAGGGTAAACTACCGCTCTGTTGAGATTGTAATTCTTCAACAGTCTCTGGTGTACTTGTTTTAGCCAGAAGAAAATTGCCCCCTAAAAACTACAGCCAATAAAAGCAACGATACCTAAACATTGGACGATGTTTTGATGACTTCTCTCGAGAATTTTTCTGATGTTACTTTTTCTATTGAAGCGGTTGGGAGTAACGCGCTCTGCCGCATCACTGCAACTTTTGCTGTTTCTGTTGCAACAGACTTAACTTCTTCAGTTTTTCTTCGGTTTGTTCGTTTGCTGTTTGACTAGCCTGAGCAGTGTTTGATTTCTACATTTTTATCTTCTGAGTAAATGCTAAGCCTGCTGGTTTTCTAGCTGCTCCGCCATCCATTTGGTAATTCTGATTTTTACAGAGCTTGATGGTTTAATGACAGGTGTAAATGTATGCTAGCGATTGCGTTGTATGTAATGAAGGTGCGATGCTTTTTGTATTATTTTCCCCAAAAGTTGGCTCTTTGCAGTTCGTTCTGATTCTGCATCAAATCCTATAAATTAAAAATAAAGATTTTGCTATTCTAAAAGATTTCTAGCTTATCAGCACGATTTTTCAAAAGTTTTCACATTTCTTTTACTTAATCTAGCTAAATCTCGCTCTATTTTGCAAATTTCTCGCAAAAATCAACCGCTTTACTCTATCGAGCATGCTCGAAAAATTCATTTTGCTCGTTGCAAGCTTCAACCCTCTGTACTTTCCTTCGGTTCATTTTTCTGACCATTTTATCTACAAGAGGGACTTTATGAAAAATCAACACTGCAACATCTCTTATGATTGGCTTATTCTCAACTGCAGTATTTGCCAATGAAGTCACAACACAGCCAACAGTGCAACCTGCTCAAACCACCGTTGTAACTGCACTGCTGCCTCTACGGCACCTGTTAGTATTCAACAAGTCTACTGTCGATCGATGCTCGTCAACATTAACACCGCGTCAGCAGCAGAAATTCAAGACAAACTGGTTGGCATCGGAGCGAAAAAGCCCAAGCCATTGTTGACTACCGCACGAAAACGGTGCTTTCCCTAGCATTGAGCAATTAAAAGAAGTTTCAGGCATTGGTGCTGCGACACTTGAGAAAAACCGCTCACGTATCGTTTTATCAAAGCATTTCTCGGATTTATTGAACCGAGCAACTGGGTGGGTTGTGTCTATGAGGATTGAAGAGGGCTCAACTCACGTTCCGGTTCAACAACCTTTGCATATTTGGTCTCAACCGCTTTTCTGTTATAATCGTCCATTTTCAAAAACAACAGAAAGGGATAATGTTATGGCACTTAAAGGCTTCATCCAACCCCAACTTACTGGCAACGCGTAAAGATTGCCTGTCACTATCTTACTACCTCAACTTTCATTACCCGTGCAGCAGGCTGGCTTGCTCAACAAAATGGGGATCAGTGACTCATTTCATCATCAAACTATTTGCCAAACAATATCACGTAAATTTAAAGTGAAGCGGAAAAACAGCACCTTCAGATTATGCCACCTTTAACGAGTTTTTTATCCGCCCATTAAAAGCAGGGCTCGCCCTATCGTAGAAGCAGCGAAAATACCATTGCTTTACCTGCGGATGGCCGTGTAAGTGAATACGGTAGCATCGTCAGAAAATGAACTTATTCAAGCAAAGAGGACATTTCTTCACGCTGAAACCTTGCTGCCAGAGATCTGGAAATGGCGAGAAAATTCAAAAATGGCAATTTTTATTACCACTTATTTATCGCCAAGCGATTACCACCGAGTGCATATGCCGTGATGATGCATGCTCAAAAACATTTACGTGCCAGGTGAGTTATTCTCTAGCAAATCCATTTTTAGCAGAACACGTGCCAAATTTATTGCTCGCAATGAACGTCTGATTTGTGAATTTGAAACCGCATTTTGGACCAATGGTACAGATTTTAGTCGGTGCGACTACTCATGCGGCAAGTATGAGCACCGTTTGGGCGGGCTATTAACCCACCTCGTCCGAAATGGAAGTGGGTGGAATATCACTATGAAACCGAAGGCGAAAAAGCTATCAGCTTGAGGCGAAGAAATGGGCGCATTCCGCTAGAGGTTCAACCGTGATCAATCTTTTCCCTCAAAAATACGATGGCTTTTGCGAAGGAATCAAAACTGGCAGCAAAACCAGAATGGGAGAATTATTAGGAAATTTTAATAAATAGATATTAAAGGGCGTGAATCAATTAAACACGCCCTTAGATTATCTCAACTCAAACAATAAAAACGCCATTTCACTGGCTGCTTGCAATTCAAGCATTACTTTCATTTATTTGCGATCTCGCTCGAAAAATTTGGCAATTGCCTTTTGCCTCTTTGTCTTATCTTATTCTCTCTCTCAACGATTTAATCAGTAGAGGATAATATGGAAAAACATTAATGCCACGCGAAAAGTTATTACAACAAGGCGTGGAAACATTGAGCGATCAAGAGTTATTGGCAATTTTTCTTACGCACAGGAATTCGCAGCATTCCTGTAATGCAACTTTCAGAAAACGTGCTTGAAACTTTTGGCAGTTTACGAGGATTAATAACCGCTTCAATCGAAGATTTTTGTAAGTTAACAGGTTTGGGCAAAAACGCAATACATTCAACTACAAGCCACCAAGGAGATGAGCTAAAGCGTTATCTTTCACAGCAAATGGAAGCAATGAAACTATTAGTGAGCCTTATACGGCAATTATGTATTTCCAATCAGAGCTGAGCATTGGGAGCGTGAGGTGTTTACTGGGTGATCTTTTTAGATAATCAAAAACCGGTTGATTCGCACCGAAAAATGTTTTTGGCACGATAAATCCCGACCAGTGTACATCCACGAGAAGCGGTAAAAGCGGCACTAAAATGCACTGCAGCAGCGATTATCATCGCTCATAACCATCCTCTCAGGCGAGGTGTACACTAAGCGATGCCGACCGCCATCTTACCAGACGTATTGAACTGGCGTGCGATTTGGTCGATATTCGATTTGTCGATCATATTATCGTGGGAAAAAGGAGATTACTTCTCTTTTGAAGAAGAAAAACTCCAAATTTCATAAGAAAATTATTCGGCTTTATGACGTACAGATTTCATGCTCAACGAATTGGAGCTGATTGAACCTGCACTTTATTTGTAGATCAAGCGGTCGATTCGGCCCAATATTTTGCGAAAGTGTCAAAATCCTGCATTTGATGATATAAATCAAGGTAAATAGATGAAGGTTGTGGATAATTGATACCATCTGTTTTCTTTCGTAGGGGTGTGTTGCACACGCCCCTATACACAAACAACTCAGTTGTGACGATATTTTATTATTTCGAGTGATTTCTCTATGAAAATGCGATTTTCTTCCCTATTTTCCTCGCTCATTTTGAGCTTTTTCATTTTGCAGTATTTTCCCAAAATTCAACCGCTTCCCCTTATTCTTACACGCCAGAAAGTCTGCCGTTATATGCAGATGAAGCCCTTTCCAAACCCATCGGCGAACTAGAAGCAGGCGTACCTGTAAAATTAGTACAAACCACGCAAAATACCGATCAACTTGAACTGGAAATGTGGCGGAAAACTAAAGGATTTGGGAGAATTTGGTATAACCAATTTGCCAAACATATTACCGATGCGAGTGTTTGATAAAAACCTTCAGCAAAACGCTGCCAATTTTGAGTTGTTGGAGAACAAAGAAGATCCGCTCACAGGCTTAGTTTGGCAGAAAGTCAAAAACAAAAGTTTGGGTGATCGGAACTTAGCCAAAATCTCACCGCATTCTGGGCGAATGCAGAAAGCACTTTCAAAACTGAATGCAGCGTTTGCCACAAACAGCGCGATCCCAAAATGCACGATGCGAATGAATGGGTGGCGGTGTTTAATGGCATGGTCGGCTTTACCGATATGGACAAACAGCAGCAAAAACAAGTGCTTCGTTATTTACAATTACACGCCGCTGATGCGTCAAAAATAGGAATTTGTATGTCTTCTCTTGAATTTTCCACGTCGCCAATTTTTACAAAAATGTCGCTGATGGCTGCAACACTTGCGATCTGCCCTCTTTCCTTGTTCCACGTGAAGCAAAAAGCAAATAGCACAAGCGCACCCGATGAATGGAAAGTCACAGGCTGCCAATGCGGTGCGTGCCGTGATCAATGGTAGATTGGCTGAAATCAAACCTTTTGAATTTGACAAACACCCAACCGAAATGATCCAAGGCATCAAGCGTATTTTGTATGGCGAATCTCGCGTGCGTTATCCGATGGTACGATTAGATTGGCTCAAAAATCGCGAAAAAGCGACCCGCTTGCAACGGGGCGACAACCGCTTTGTTCGCGTCAGTTGGGATGAAGCACTCGATCTTCTATCAAGAACTGGAACGCATCCAGCAAAATTACGGCCCCTTGGGCACTTCACACTGCCAATGTCGGCTGGCGTTCTTCGGGGCAATTCGACAGCTGCGGAAACCATATGATCCGAGCGATTGCAATGCACGGGCATAGTGTTGGTACGGTGGGCGATTGGTTCCACAGGGGCTGGACAAACCATTCTGCCATATGTACTGGGTTCAACCGGGGTCTACTCGCAAGGCACATCGTGAGATCATTTTAAAAGAGACCGAAAACCTGATCTTCTGGGCGAATGACCCAATCAAAAATCTACAAGTGGGCTGGAACTGCGAAACGCACGAGGCGTATGCCTATTTTGAGCAGCTAAAAGAAAAAGTGAAGAACAACGCGATCAAGGTGGTTTGTGTTGATCCTGTGAAAAGCAAAACACAAAAATTATTTGGGCTGCGACCATTTTTACGTAAACCCACAAGCGGATATGCGTTTATGTTGGCAATTGCCGCCACACGCTTACAGAATTTATACGGCAAAGCTTTCACCTCGATGTTTACACCCTTGGTTTTGAGAAATTCGTGCCTTATTTGCTGGGTGAAACCGAAGATAAAATCGCTAAAACGCCAGAGTGGGCTGCACCAATTTGTGGCGTTTCTGCCGAGAAAATCCGCGAATTTGCACGGATGTTGGCAGGAAAACGCACCCAACTGATTTTTGGCTGGGCAATCCAACGCCAACAACACGGTGAGCAACCTCATTGGATGGGTGCAGTATTAGCCGCGATGCTGGGGCAAATTGGCTTTAGCAGGTGGAGGCATTAGCTACGCACACCATTACAGCTCTAGTGGGCGTTTCAAGCTCTGGGGCTTCGATGCCGGGTTCCTTCCCATCGAATTTAGATGAAGGGCAAACACCGAAATACAACAACAAAGATTACAAGGTTATAGCAGAAGTCATCCTGTGGCTCGCGCTACTGATACGCATTACTTCACGCAGGTGAAACCATTGATTACAACGGCAAAAATCACCTACGCCCCATACAAAATGGCGGTTTTTCTCAGATCTGCAGTGGAGCCGCTAATCGCAATTGAATAAAAGTAAACAAGCCTTCCAAAAATTGGAAACCGTGGTTTCGCTTAGTACAGCTGGACGGCAGCTTGCCGTTTCTCCGACATCGTGCTACCTGCTTGCACGCCATTTGAACGTAACGACATCGACGCCTATGGCTCTTACAGCAACCATGTATTAGCGATGCACAAATTGGTTGAAGATGTATGAAGCCCGCTCCGATTTTGAGAGATCTTTAAAGGCTTATGCGAACGCTTTTGGCAAAGCGGAAGAATATTGCCGCGAATGGACGAAATGGAATGGGTGGAACGCCTCTATCGTGATTGTCGCAACGCCAACCGTGGCAAGTTTGAAATGCCACCATTCGAGGAGTTTTGGAAAACAGGCTACGTGCTTTTCCCCAGAGGGTAAACCTGGGTGCGCCACGCTGATTTCCGCGAAGATCCTGAATTGCACGCCCTTGGTACGCCATCAGGCTTTATCGAAATTTACAGCCATCGCCAGCTATGGCTATGCCGATTGCAAAGGGCATCCAGCGTGGTTCGAAAAAGCCGAACGCTCACACGGCGGATCAAACTCAGAACGCTACCCGTTCTGGATGCAATCGTTCATCCGACAAACGCTTGTATTCTCAGCTGTGCGAAGCGAAAAACTTACGTGATACATACAGCGTAAAGGGCGTGAACCGTTCTATATGAACCCGCAAGATGCAGCGAAACTTGGTATTCAAGATTGGTGATTTAGTGCGTGTTTACAACGAACGCGGGCAAGTGATAGCAGGAGCGGTATTATCGGACAACTTCCCACGGGGGTGGTGCGTTTGCAAGAAGGTGCGTGGTTCTCACCGCTGATGAGAAAAGTTGGCTCAATTGATACCTACGGCTGCCCAAATACCTTAACGTTAGCACATTGGAGCATCTAAACTCTCGCAAGCAACTTGTGTCAGCACTTGCTTAGTCATCATGGAAACTGTGGCAAGCTCCTGGGCCGAACAGCTTTGGCCCGAAAATAGTGGAGTGCAATGTTCCAAAAGAAGAGTACCAATTTATCTATCGCTGGTTTAGCAATATACTCGGACGGGAACTCACCGACTGCACAACTGCAAAAGCTTACAAGCGGGCGAATTTACCCCGTTTTTGCCTTTTTGAAAGAAGCGGGTTTTTGCTGCTGAAAATCGCACAGCTTGAAACGGCGTTTGTCAGCTTGCAGCTCCACCCACACACGCCCGTTTAGAGCTTGCGGCAGATTTCTGCCGAATGCTTTTGCTAGAAGGTGCCATCAATTGCAATGCCCTTATGCTTCGCCATTTAGCAGTGCGGAGGAACTGACGCAAAACTTGCAAAATGGATGATTATTTAACAGAATTTGGTCTGCAAACCAACCGCCAAGTGAATGAACCGAGCGATCATCTTTGCGTCTATTTGGAAATTTTACTGAAGCTTGTTGGGCAAAAAGGCTTGCTGAACAACGTCAATTTATCCGCAAACAGCTGCAAACATGGCTGCCGAAGATGGCAGAAAAATTGGCAAAAATTCCCCTTCAAAATCAGTTTTACCCAGCACTATTTTCGTTGCTGTGTAAGATTTTGGCATTGCACGCAACGGAAAGCTAGAAAAGCACCAAGCGGTCAATTTTCGCAAATCTTTTGCAGAAATTGACCGCTTGTTGATCTGCACCCCAAAAACATGGACACTAATTTGAGGTGCAGATTATGTCCTACTCTTATCAATTTCGTTTGAAAATTATCAAACTCGTCACCGAACAGGATTATGGTATCCGTGAGGAGTTGGAGGCGCTCGACCGCCAAAAACAACGATAGAAAAAAGGAAAATTATTGAAAGATTGAAGCCAAACACGCATTAAATGATTTACTTCCCCGTGTGGCTAAAATGCCTCCTCAAGCTTTACTATAAAGAGATTAGCGAAATTATCACACGCAGCTAAAAAGCTGATCTTATCGTTGTGTATAAAAGGAACAGCAAAACGAGATGGTTATCGCCCCATGACGTTTAAATTACGCCAAAGGGGTTTCACTTTGAATCATAAAACGAGTGTTAAAGCTGATGAACGAGTTTAGGTATTCATTCCATTTTACGCAAGAAAAACTTTATTTTTCACCGTTGATGGACTTGGCTAACGGAGAAATTGCCTATAACTTTGCAACACGCCCAGTAGTTTTCATTGGTAAAGAGAGTTAAAGACAAGGCACTTGGTCGGCAAACCGACAGAATGCCCGATTATTCATAGCGACCAAGGCGTATTGTATGGCTCGGCGGAATGGACGAAAATGTTGGAGGGTAAAAGGCACTTTCGAAGCATGAGTCGCCGAGGAAATTGCTACGATAATGCGGTGATTGAAAGTTTTGCGATACTAAAATCAGCGTGTTTTTACTCACAGACTTATCATTCAATTGCATGAATTACAGGCTGAAATTGAAGAATATTTAGTGTATTACAACCAAAACGCATTAAAACTTGCTTTTCAAAGGATTGAGCCCGTGCAATGCCGAACTTTAATATTTAAGTTAACTAACCTGTCCAACTTTTTGGGGCAGATCAAAGTCCGTTTGTCCTCGTTTTAAGACAGATTACTAAATACAATCATTGTTTAAATATATCTTTATTTACACCTATTTAGTTACATTCTACTCAAAATATAAAAACACAAGTAAGATCACAAACAGATAATTTTATCGATATTTTAATTTTAAAACATCATATAATCTCGAAACCAATTAGTACATGTAACCTAACATTTCTCATCCAAGGAGGATATTTTGAAAAACGTACTCGATTTTAACTACTGCAAAAAGTTCAGTAGCCTTATTACTCTTTACATTGCCTTTATCTTCTAACCTGTGTTCCATTCTGCATCACAGCGGTGAGAGGAATATTGTCACCAGAGATCATGGTGTTTAGCTAAACTGCTACAACAATGCTGTAACAGCTATAATATGGTTTTAGCACAAGGCAATGATTCTGTTGCAACAGGTGGCAATATTTCTCGCTAAAGAATTTGATGAAAAATTAAACGAGCAAACGATCGTAACAAAAACAAAGCAGAAAATGAACTTTCGATATAAATATTGAAGCCGGCAATAAAACTGCTGAAGATCTCGAACAAAAGAATTTGAATACATAACAGATTTAATCAAACAATCTAACGATAAAAATCAAGTCACTTCGCTGAAGCATGATTTAGCCAATACAAAAAGGAAAGAATTAGCCAAATTAGACAAAGAGCTGGAAGAAGCTAAAAGAATAGCTAGTCATTATCCTTCAATCTATTCAGAGGATGAAAGTGTTTCGATAAAATTCCTAGAACAACTTAAAAGAACTTGATTGAATAAACTTTTCGGACAATTCTGCAGAACAACAGGAGTACAAAAACTAGCAAAGAGATCTTACAAAAGAGCGAGTTGAGGCTGATTACCCTAATGTTTCTGCAATTTAAAAATTGAGTATAGATAAATATGAGTTATAGTTAATGGATATGATAACGCTAGAGGATCATTTGAATATAACATATAGAAGATATGATTAAATCTAGAAACCAACAATACTTTTCCTACTGGGCTGGAAGAGATCTAAGTTCATACGCCTCTAATGCATGATGGCATTACAGATTTACTAAAAAATGTAACTTCTGTAGTTCCTGTAGAAATTAAAAGTATCGATAGCATACCAAGCTTTGAATTACAGATGACTCATCCCAAAAACAAGAGCGTTATGTGCAATTTTCTACCCTACTGAAAATGATAAGTGAAAGTGAAATAATGTCATAAGAGATTTAAGTAAAGCTTATAAGCTTGATAAAACACACTGATAGTTATCAAAACCAAATTACATGCTTGAATACTGTATTTTATCTTCCACCAATCAAAGCTAGTGATAGAATCGAAAAATCACAGTAATTTTATTAACTAGACTATTATAATCCAGTATGTTTGATGACATGAACTACGGTGAGGATAATCATAAAGTCGAGCATCAGATTTAACGATAGACTGAGAAACACAAGTATTATCTTACTATGGTCAAACGCAAAGATTTTGATGAATTTTTGATGGAGTAAAAACTAACACCTCAGTATGGAGCGTTTAAGAGAATGGGTAAATACATTTTATAATGGCATAATGTAATGATCCCGATGAAGTCACCCTGAGGAAAAATGGCTTTTTGGTACAAAAGGACTTTTCTTAATAAACTTAAAAGATGTGGAAAGTTTCGCTCAAGAAAATTTCAGATTATATAGCTGTTTATGACGAGGCGAACAAATCCCCTACTCCAGAAAATAGAGCGAAACGAAACAGTTTATATGAGAAACTCTAAAGCTAAAAACGATTCTAAAATTATTATGAAAATGTGAATTTAAATTTAAGGAATCAACCAAAGATTTATGAATCAATATGCTAAAAGACAGCAACAGAATTAACTGATTGGGCTACAAAAATTGAAACTTTATGACCCATACAATAGAAGTTGTTAAAGGGAATAACAGATAGAATCTGAAAAAGCCCAAAATGCACGTTTTAAATGAAAAGCTAAAATAAAATTTGAGGATATAGGAACGGGAGATTTAGCATGTATCTCAAATCTGAAAATTGAAGAATTAAAATCAACATCCGATTCTCAAAAGATTCTAAATGAGTTAAAACAAAAACAAGAAGAACTTGCACAAGCAGAAAAGAAGAGTTTGAAAAGAGCGAGCTAAAAAGGAAAAAGCATTAAAGAGTTAGAGGAAAACTAACATCGTCATCTAACATTGGTGAAAACTCAATTGCCGCTGGAGAAGAATCCTTTGCGAGCGGTACAAAACTCAGTTACTATCTGTCAAGAAATGAGATAACAGGTAGTAATTCTGTGGCGACGGTGCGAGAAAGTTGCATCACATAATGCGATGGGTGTTGAGACAATAATGTCGCTGTTGATGCAGGGTTTGACGATGCTGTGGTGTTGGGTAACGAATCGCTGCGCCAGTAAACCAATGCCTGTAGAAAGCATGCAGCTATTCAGGGCACAACTTATCGATTTGCTGGTACAAATCCAACATCAACTGTCAGCGTAGGTGCCGAAGGTAAAGAGCGTCAAATTACGCACGTTGCAGCAGGTCGTATTACCAGTACATCAACGGATGCGATTAACGGCTCTCAAGCTTTATGCCTGTCGTCGAGGCTATTAATCAAAAAGTTACCCAACATAATAAAATGCTGAGAGCTGGGATTTACGGGGTCTGCTGCAATAGCTGGATTGCCACAAGTACGAGGTAATGGTAAGTCTATGATTTCTGCGGGTGCAGGAAACTTCGAAGGACAAAATGCTATCGCAGTGGGATATAGTCGCTCAAGTGACAACGGTAAAGTGTTATTCCGCCTAAGTGGAAGCACAAATACCCAAGGCGACGTGGTGAGCTCTGTTGGCGTAGGCTACGAATGGTAAACTAGAAACAACAAGTGCGGTGAAATTTCACCGCGCTTTTCATCAAATCACCAATAATACTAAACTCATTTTCATAGCCTTTGTTCCACTAGAAAGGTTGCTACATACTGCTTACGCCATGATGGCAGCTCACAATGACAGGGGTCAAAATCACTAACTCTTCAGTGCAAAAACTTTGATTCGTTAAATGAAAAGCACCTTTAGGGATGTGAGTGGGTAAGCGGGCATCATCGCGAATATCAGCTAACACAGCCCTTTTTGAACTATTTCCCCAAGCTTGTTGTGGCGTAATTTCTTTAAATGACATTTATAAACTTCTGCGTGCTGTTTGTATACACCATCAATCACAACAAGAATCATAGCGAGCACTAAAACAAATAAAAGCGGGTAACTTTGCGTCAATTTGTTCACCGATAAAATAAGAAAGTAACCGCTTGCGACAGGCTTCGACGTTATCTTTTAAAAACTCAATGCCATAAATAGAGCAAATCACTAGACAGCATAAAAACTCATATTCTCATTGTGAAGTGCGGTAGTCAACGATTTCATTCTTTTCAAAATTTGAATTATTGCCATCGCCACAAAAGCGGGCTCAAGAAAACGAGTTCAATCCGTAAAGTTTCATCTTCAAAACAAGATCTAACATCGCATTGCTTCTTGCTCACGGTAAAAGCACTTCCCAGTGATCGCAACACGCTGTTTTGATTTAATTTGTTTGGTCATTGTGACACTTGTAACTTTAATTGTGACGCTATTTTTATGACAGTTTTTAATTGTTACGTGACTTTTGATCAATGTCTCTTTGTTAATTAAGATCTGTTTTAAAGTTGCGATCTATGAACGAGAAAGATGCATTTTTCAGGAAAAATTACGCTCCATCCTTAGCTACTAAAAGGCTATGAATTTAGAGGCTTCAACACTAGAGCAGAATGATAGCATCATTATGGAAGGCAATTGGTGTCACGCTTTTGGTCGTTAGCTAAGGGCGAGCGTATGCCTACTGCTAAACATCTAAAAACCCTTGCCAGATAAGCTGAAATTGATATTCACGGAATTGGTTTCAGATGAAAAAGCCTACCAAGTTGCCAAATTAGAGAGAGAGCCGAATAAAGCACATTTGGGAAAAGTGCGGCAAGCTATCAAGGATCAAACGCTATTTCAGATTTTTCTTAAACTTACCGCAAGAGCAGAAAAAGGTAGTGCGAAGTAATTATGGAAATGGATAAAAGCATATCACCACACGAAAAATAGGCAATTTTGAGAGAAGAGCTTGAATAGGCAAAGAAAAACAAGTATAATTGCAAACCTTTATTGTAGTCTTTGGTCGGGTTTATACCTGACGAGGGTGGTAGTACGCTGTGTTGAGTCAACACTCATCGCTCGAACCATACAAACTTACTTAAGTAATTGGAGAATTAAAATGTCAAGAGTTTGCCAAGTAACCGGCAAGCGTCCAGCAGTTGGTAACATCGCTCACACGCATTAAACGCGACTCGTCGTCGTTTTACGCTAACCTTCACACTCACCGTTTCTGGGTTGAGTCTGAAAACCGTTTCGTAACTTTACGCTTAACAGCGAAAGGTATGCGTATTATTGATAAAAAGGCATTGATGCAGTATTAGCTGAAATCCGTGCTCGTGGCGAAAAATCTGAGAGCTAACCAATGGCGAGCTAAGGTAACCGTGAGAAAATCAGTTTAGTTTCTGCGAGAAACTGGTCACTTCTACACAACTGACAAAAACAAACGTAGAGTATGCCTGAAAAATGAAAATCAAAAATTTGATCCAGTAGTGCGTAAACACGTTATCTATAAAAGAAGCTAAAATTAAATAATTTTAGACCGATTTTAAGTCCCGAACAAAATGTTCGGGTTTTCTCTATTCTTACTGCAAACGTTTGCTTTTTATTTAGCCATTCGGCTCACAAGCGGTTGAATTTGCTCCATTTCGCAATAAAATGTACAATAGCCCCATTTTGTTGTAACCCTACATCAAAACTGTTTTAACCTAGCCCGTCCTTTGGGCAAACTAGGGTAAAAACAAAAAGCTGAAACGCTAATAAGTATGAGTCAAATGCCCCATGGCATCTGTCAGAAACAGAAAGCTTGGAGGCTTCCACAAGGCACTCGACTTATTTTTTCACCTCTTTTAGAAGGTTTTAATTAAAAATGACAATTACCACACCTGTACAAAGCAATCCTTAGCTTCAAACCAACATTTCTTAAACCGCCAAGATGCGATGGAATCTAACGTGCGTAGCTGTCACGCAAATTGCCTTTTGCCTATGCAAAGCACAAGGCTGTTGGGTAACAGACGTTGAGGGCAACAAATACCTCGACTTTTAGCAGGGCAGGAACCCTTGCATTGGACACAATCACCCTGTATTAATCACGAAGCTATCAAAGATGTTTTTGAGACAGCGGTTTACCGTTACACACTAGACTCAACGACCCCGCTGAAAGACGCATTCACTGAAGGTGTTGTCATTCTTCCCGAAAGATGAGATATATCTTACACATTCACTGGCCTTCTGGTGCAGATGCCAGCGAAGCGGCGATCAAATTAGCGAAAACTTACACCGGTCGCGGCAACGTGATCGCCTTCTCTGGCAGCTTCCACGGTATGACCCAAAATTGCGTAGCCTTAACGTAATCTTGGTGCAAAAACGCGGTGCAAAACTTAATGCCAGGCGTGCAATTCCTACCATATCCGCACGAATACCGCTGCCCATTTGGCATTGGTGGCGAAGCGGGTGCGAAAAGCAGTTGAGCATTACTTTGAAAACTTCATTGAAGAGCGTAGAAAGCGGCGTGGTAAAACCTGCTGCGTGGTGATCTTAGAGCAGTCAAGGAGGGCGGTGTTGTACCAGCTCCAATCAGCCTTCCTACAAAAGAGTCGCATAGCGTGACCCAAAACACGGCATCTTAATGATCGTGGACGAAGTACAAGCGGGCTTCTGTCGTTCAGGTAAAAATGTTCGCCTTGAGACACGCAGGCATTCAACCAGATATCGTGGTGATGTCGAAATGCCATTGGTGGTAGCTCGCCATTAGGGTACTTGCGATCAAAAAGAATTCGATGCGTGAACCAGCAGGCACAAGGCACATTCCGCGGCAACCAATTAGCGATGGCGACGGGTTACGCTTCACTTAAAATTGATGCGTGAGTGAAAACCTCGCACAAAATGCCCAAGAGCGTGGCGAATACTTAACCAACGCATTACGCAGATTAAGCAAAGAATATCCGTGCATCGGCAACGTGCGTGGTCGTGGCTTGATGGGTATCGATATTGTGAGACGAACGCCAAGCGAAAGATCGCAACAGGGCTTACCCGCGCGATTGTGAATTAGCGGCGAGCAATCCAAAAAGCGTGTTTCAAAAACAAACTCTTGCTCGAACGTGGCGGACGCGGCGGCAACGTGGTTCGAGTACTTTGTGCAGTGAACATCAACCAAGCCGAGTGCGAAGAGTTCATCAAACGCTTCAAACAATCCGTGTAGACGCATTAAAAAGCGGTACGTAGTTAATTAAAAAGCAGTCTGATTTTGCAAATGTTTTGCGAATTTTGACCGCTTGTAAATTCAAAATGGTGGGGAAATCCCACCTTTTTCTACTCAACTGTACAAAACTGGGATATACTTATGCTATATACAATTAAGCATAAGGAATAACTATGATTGAAGCCTCTGTTTTTATGACTAATCGAAGTCAAGCTGTGCGTTTGCCCGCTGAAGTTCGCTTTTCGAAAGAAATCAAAAATTATCGGTTCGTGTTGGGCGGTGATCGGATTTTATCGCCTCTCAACCAATCCCTCGGGATAGTTTCTTCTTGAATGATCAAGCAGTTAGCGATGATTTTATGAATGAACGAGAAATTACATTTCAACCAGAGCGTGAGGCTTTATAGTGTTGAAATATATGCTTGATACTAACATTGTGATTTACGTGATTAAGCGTAGACCATTGGAAGTTCTTTCTCGCTTTAATCAAAATGCAGGAAAAATGTGCGTGAGTAGCATTACTGTGGCTGAACTCTATTATGGAGCTGAAAAAAGCGAATATCCCGAAAGAAACCTTGCGGTTATTGAAGATTTCTTATCACGCCTCACCATTTTAGATTACCAACCAAAGCATGCAGCTCATTTCGGCAATATTAAAGCTGAACTCTCTAAACAAAGGAAATTGATTGGCGAAAATGATATTCATATAGCTGCTCATGCCCGTAGTGAAGGTTAATTCTGGTTAGTAACAATTTAGAGAATTTGAGCGAGTTCCGCATTGCGTACAGAAAATTGGGTGTAATTCATATCTAGGAATAATTATGTCAAACCTCGAACTAACACAAACAAGCCTTGTTTTGTAACGATAGCAAAAGCAATTGCCGACTACGAAACTGCCATGCACAACGCGGTACAGGCGGTATCTGCTTGGCTGAAAAATGAAAAAATGTACACGGGCGGTTCTATCAAACAGATGCGTGCTTTGGTGGACGGCTTTAAACCAACGAAAGAAGGTATAGGGTGTGCAAAAATCGCTCGAACACTTGGTGGAAATTTTTCTAAATCAAGTTTGAAAGTGCATCATCCGCACTCATTGGCTCACTTACACTGTCCAACGATGGTCGCAAGCCAAATTGCGGAAGTGTTGATCATGCCACCAACCAATCTATGGACTCTTGGGATCAAAGCCCTGCAGGGTTCAATTATGGAAGAGCATTTGATCGACTGGCTCCGCCAAAAAGCGGGATATGGGGAAGGTACTTCGGGTGTGTTTACTTCTGGTGGTACCCAATCTAACAATGGGCGTATTGTTGGCACGCGATTGGGCGATTGCAAAGCACTGGAAAAACGAAGACGGCTCTGAATGGTCAGTACAACGTGATGGTATTCCTGCCGATGCAATGAAAAAGTGAAAGTCATCTGCTCAGAAAACGCTCACTTCTCCGTACAAAAAAATATGGCGATGATGGGAATGGGTTTCCAATCTGTCGTGACCGTACCGTCAAATGCCAATGCACAGATGGACGAGGCTGCTCTTGAACAAACGCTTGCACAGCTTAAAGCTGAAGGCAAAGAGTACTGCTTGTATCGTGGCAACCGCGGGGACAACCGATGCAGGGGCGATTGATGATTTAAAAGCCATCCGCAAACTTGCTGATGAATATCAAGCGTGGTTACACGTTGATGCCGCCTGGGGCGGGGCGTTATTGCTTTCTAAAGATTACCGCCATTTCTTAGATGGGATTGAATTAACCGATTCCATCACTCTCGACTTCCACAAGCACTTCTTCCAAACCATTTCGTGCGGAGCGTTCTTACTCAAAGATCCGGCGAATTATCGCTTATCGACTACAAAGCAGATTATCTCAATTCGGAATATGATGAAGCTCACGGTGTGCCAAACTTAGTAGCGAAATCATTACAAACCACCCGCCGTTTTGACGCATTGAGTGTGGTTTACGGTGGAAGCCTTAGGCGAAGAACTTTACGCTTCAATGATCGACCACGGTGTAAAACGTGACCCAAGAGGTGGAACAATACATCAACGACACCGCATCATTAGAAATGCTTGTGCCAAGCCAGTTTGCTTCGGTATTATTCCGTGTGGTACCTGAAGACTATCCTGCGGAATTTGTGGATGTCCTCAACCAAAAACGTGGCAGATGAACTCTTTGCACGAGGCGAAGCGAATATTGGTGTGACCAAAGTTGGCGGCAAACAATCGCTTAAAATGACGACCTTAAGTCAATTGCAACACTTGAAAACGTGAAAGCATTACATGGCACAAGTGTTGGCAGAAGCTGATCGCATTAAAGATGCCATCGCTAGCGGCCCACATTCCACCAATTGATTAGTGGATAAATTTCTGTATTTACAGCTCCAAAATGTTGCTAATGTCATCCTCTAGATATTAGCAAAACATTTTTATTACTACTGCCATTAAACTAGTATCTAAACGAACCTCTTTCCATATATTCAAACTAAAATGAATAACATTAAGCATATCACTAATGCCAACATTAAATATACAAACAATATGTTGTGAGTATCTACTTTTTTGTAAAATACTGTACTTATTTTTCACATCTTATTTTCATTTTATGCTGAAAAATAAAAATTCTGGTCGGCATCACAGGTGGCATTGCCGCTTATAAAAGCATTGAGTTAATTCGTCATTTCAAAAATGCGAGATGCAGAGTGCGTGTGGTACTTACCCTGCGCAGAAACCTTTGTTACCCTTTAACGCTACAAGCGATTTCAGGTAATGCAGTTTCTACCTCGTTGTTAGACCCTCAAGCAGAACTTGCGATGGGGCATATTGAGTTGAGCAAAAATGGGCGAGATCTCATAGTAATTGCCCCCGCTTCGGCTAGACTTTATCGCTCGCCTTCGTATAGGTATGGGCAATGACTTACTTTCCACCCTTTGCCTTGCGACCGCTTCTCCCATTCTGCTTGCGCCGCGATGAATCAGCAGATGTTCAAACAAGCAGCGGTGCAAGAAAACTAACAGTATTGGCAGGCGTGGTGTGAAAATAATCGGGCCGAACAGCGGTTTTCAGGCGTGTGGCGATATAGGCAAAGGGCGAATGTCTGAGCCGAGTGAAATTTTTCCAAGCCGTGTGCGAACATTTTGCGGATACACAAGATTTAGCCGATTTAAACATCACAATTACCGCGGGGCCAACGCAGAGGGCGATTGATCCCGTGCGTTATATCAGTAATCACAGCTCGGGCAAAATGGGCTTTGCTAGTGCCGATGCCTTTGCTAAACAGGGGGCAAAAAGTAACACTGATTGCTGGGCCTGTTAATTTAGCAACACCGAAAAATGTAGTACGAGGTCGATGTGCTTTCTGCCCCAAGAAATGGCGGAACAAAGCGGTCAGGATTTGCTGAACAATCTGCGATTTTTGATTGGCTGCGCTACGGTAGCGAGATTATCGTGTAGCAGAAGTGGCAGCCCAGAAAATTAAGAAAACTACAGATAGCGATGAATTCACGCTAAAACTCGTGAAAAATCCAGATATTATCGCAACGGTCGCAAACTTGCAGGAAAAAGCGCTCATTCGTGGTCGGTTTCGCGGCAGAAACGCAAAACGTGGCGGAATATGCAAAAGCAAGCCACAACGTAGAATCTCGATCTAATTTGTGCCAACGATGTATCTGGTGGGCAAGTTTTCGGGCAAGAGCAAAATGCCTTACAGCTTTTTGGCAAAAACGGCGAGAAAATTTTACCGCTTGCAGACAAGGGCAAATTAGCCAAGACCTGGTTGGAGAAATTACTCAGTTGTATAACGAGAAAAAGGACAAATAATGAAACAAATTGATTTAAAAATTTTAGATAGCCGCATCGGTTCTCAATTCCCTCTGCCAGCGTATGCAACCAGAAGGCTCAGCAGGTTTAGATTTACGTGCCTAATTGAGGCACCGATGACGGTTGAAGCGGGTCAAACCAGTGCTTATTCAACAGGCATTTCAATCTATATTGCTGACCCAAGTTTAGCGGCGGTGGTTTACCACGTTCAGGCTTTAGGACATAAAAATGGCATCGTGTTAGGGAATTTGAGTGGGATTGATTGACAGTGATTACCAAGGCCCGCTAATGGTTTCACTTTGGAACCGCAGCAATAAACCATTCATCATCGAAGTCGGGCGACCGCATTGCACAGCTTGTATTCGTGCCCGTGGTGCAAGCAAGTTTCAACATCGTCGAGAAATTTTGAAAAACGGAACGCGGCGAAGGCGGTTTCGGGCATTCAGGTAAAGCACTAATATAACAACGCGCTCTTATTCAAACGTTTATTGGGGAAAAATTATGTCAACGCCACAGTTAAAATGCCGAAAAACTAAAGAAGAACGCCAACAACAGGTATTGGAAACGCTGATTAGCGAGCTCAATTCCTGAAGGCGGAATGCAACGTCGACGACCGAGAGATTAGCCAAAGCGGTTGGTGTGTCGGAGGAAGCTTTATACCGTTATTTCCCAAGCAAAGCGAAAATGTTTGAAGCCTTGATCGAGAAAAATTGAGCAAACGCTTAATGAAGCTAGTCGTGGCAAAGCAAACGTCGAGAAAATAGCACAGAGGCGATTATTAAGTCGATCGTCTATTCTGTGATTGAGTTGCATCGCAAAAATCCAGGCGTTACTCGCATTCTTACGGGACACGCCTTGATGTTTTCGAAGATGATGCTTTAAAAGCCCGCATTGCAAAAATTCTTTTTACAGCCTTGAGATGCAATTTGCCAATATTTTACAAACGAGTAAACTTAATCAATGACAAAAGTGTTTAATGATGAACGTGCATTGAGGGCTACTTGCCCGAGTAAATTTCTGCGAAGGACAATGACGCCTTGTTCGATCAAATTTTAACTCCTCTCAATATCAACCTTTTTGAAAAGCAGTGGGCAATGCTCAAACCGCTTTTTGAATAAGGAAAAACAATGATTATTCCTTGGCAAGAACTGGAAGAAGAGACTCTTTATAACGTGCTTGATTCCTTTATTTTTACGCGAAAGGCACAGATTAGCGGTGCTCGCGAGCTTTTCGATTGGATGAAAAACGCGAACGCCTGTTAGCAGAACTAAAAGCAGATAAAGTGGTGATTGTGTGGTCGGATTACACGAAAGCCTTTGATATTAAAGACATCGTTTTAGGCTAAATATTGCTTATGTGCTACAATAACGACAACAAACTACCCCTAAATAATTAGTTTTAACAAGGGTAATGCCCTCTTTAAAAGGTTTTAAAATGGGCAAGAAGCTCACTCTCACAACATAATTTCACCATTCTAAAAAGGACTTTTATGCAAGATATGACACTGGGTACACCGCCGATTGAAGACTTAACTCCTGCCATCTATCCACGATCCTGCAGTGGAATGGTTCTTAACTCAATGCCACGTGCACCGCTACCCAGCGCAAAATATACGCTTATCCACGCAGGCAGAAAAAGGCAGAATCGCTTTTATTATATCGTGAGTGGTTCGGTATCGGTTTTTCGTTAAAGATGACGAGCATAAAGAGATGCTTTTTAACCAACCTCTGGGCAGGTGAATTAGGCGAAATCAGTCTGTTTGAAGAAAAATTGCAAAACTCGCACTGCTTTGGGTAAAAACCAAAAAGAAACTTGCATGAAATTGCTGAAATTTCCTACAAACGTTTTCAAACAGATTGTGCACATCAACCCTGAAATTTTCGATGTATCTTTCGCGCAAATGGCGCGCCGTTTTACGCCAAACTTCCAGCCAAGTAAGCAACCTTGCGTTCTTAGATATGGCAGGGTCGCATTGCTCAAACCTTGATGATTTAGCTCGCCAACCTGACGCGATGACTCACCCTGAAGGAATGCAGATCAAGATCACCCGCCAGAAGAGATTGGACAAATGGTTGGTTGTTCCTGTGAAACCGTTGGACGTATTTTAAAAATGCTTGAAGATGATGAGATGATCTCCGCCCACGGCAAAACGATTGTGGTGTTCCACAAGCAGCTGCAGAAAGCAGGTAATTAATATTCTTATTTATCTTATAAAAGCTGAAAGATGAAAAATCTTTCAGCTTTATTATCAGTAGCATAATGAAGTCTGCCCTAAGGCAGACAAGGTGATTTCTGATTATTTGGATGTATTATAGCATTATATAAAAATATAATAGCAATGTGTATTTATCGACAACATATAAATTAAGCAAAAGGAATTTATCATATTCTCGCTATTATTTTTCCTTAACTATCCACTAATAAGTTCTTATGCTTGGAGCTTGACTAATGCTGAATAAAACATTTTAACTCTCAGCTAAATCATTGCTAAACAAAATCTTGTCACGATCTGGTTGGGTTAGAAACCATCTTGCACCATTCTGTCATAAAAATTACGCAAGCTGTCAAAATAGCTGTTCTCATTAAAAAGAATGCATGGGTTTGGGTTTTGTCCACTCTTGCCCAAGAAATCACTTCGAAATCTCTTCTAACGTGCCAGGGCCACCTGTTAAAAAGCAACAAAAGGCGCTGGCAAGATCAAACATTCGTTTTTGCGTCTCGGGCATTGTGTCCACCACAACTAATTCAGTTAAATTGGGATGGGCTAATTCACGTTCCTTTAAAAATTCGGGAATAATGCCGATGACTTTGCCACCGTGAGCCAACACGGTGCTCGCAATTAACCCCATTAAACCTGCTGCACCGCCACCATATACGAGCTGATGCCCTTTTTCAGCAATCCATTTGCTCAAGCATTCGGTGGCTTTGTTGATAGAGAGATTATTGCCAGGACTGGCACCACAATGAGACGGTGATGTTCATAGAAGTTCCTGCTTATTAGGATGAGATTTTGCAAATTTGAGGTAAATACCGCTTGTTGAAAAACAAGCGGTTAGAATTTGATGGCGGAGAAGTGAGATTCGAACTCACGGAGGGCGTAAACCCTCGCCGGTTTTCAAGACCGGTGCCTTCAACCACTCGACCATTCCTCCGTTGAAAACGTGCTGAATGATATCGGTTTATGCTCACTCGGTCACAGAAGTTTTCAAAGAATGTGTTGTTTGGTTGTTTTTAGTCTTTTTAACCAACCACACCGCTTTCAATATGATGTGTGTAAAGTGAATTGGTCAAACAACGCCGCTCGCTCAATGCGGTGAGTTTGCGAAAGTTGTTTGAGATTATCCGCCAGCGTTTCGGGATTACACACGAAATATACAAAATGCGATCATATGCTTGCACCATATCAAGTGTAGCTTGATCTCAACCCCCGCACGTGGCGGATCAGCAAAAATCGCTGTTGCAATCGTAGCTTTTCAGATCAATGCCTTTCAAGCGGTTAAATTCACGTACGCCATTCATCGCTTGGGTGAACTCTTCGGCGGACATTCGAATAATCCGCAGTTATCGACACGCATTTTCTCAATGTTATATTGAGCCGATTGCACGGACGATTTCGAGATTTCTGTCGCCAACACTTTTGCGGAATTTTCCGCTAACGCAATCGAGAAATTGCGTTTCCCAGTAAAGCTCAAGCAAATCGCCTTTTGCTATTTTTCATGCAACTTCTGCCCATTCCAACATTTTGATATTCATTTCCGCATTGGGCTGAGTGAAGCTGTTTTTCCACTTGGCGATAGACGTAATTTTTTGCTGCCTGCAAGTGGTAGAATTTCTTCCACAAAATCACAATCAGGGCAATTTTTGCTTGGTAGCACGCCTGATGATTTGTACCTTAAAGCCCTGATTTTCTAAGCGAGTTTAAGGCTTTAGCCTGCTCAATCCACGCCTCATCAAGCTGACTGATAGAGCAGTGAAAACCGCAATTTCGCCGCTCAAGGTGCTTAAATAATCTCGCGGAACTGGCTTGCGTGTTAAAATTTCATTGCCGTGAATATCAGCCAGCAGAACTTGCATCATTCGGTTGATCAGCTCATTAGCAATCGGAAAATGATCCACGCGATAGCGTTGTTTGGTCGCTTGGTCAAACATAATCATGATGAGATCATTTTCGCCTTGCTTGTTTTATCGTGCCAAACGCGAAACTCGGCCCGCACACGGAAAATGGCTGGGTTTTGAGGCAAAAACGATCTGACTCAGGCGCATTGAATGGTGCAAGTAAAGTGGTTAAATTTTCGGTGCAAGAGTTCGGAATATTGTTCGATAGGTAATATCATGGTTTTCTTTAGATAAAACAAGGTGCAAAAATGCACCCTATCTATATGTTGTAGACGGCTTTATTCTGCCGCGACTCAAAATCATCACCAGCGTCGCCTGCCTGCTGTTGCCAGAAGTGTGTAGATGCGTTTTGATTTGGTTGTTAATGAACGATATTTTAGCCACGCTTTTCGATGATGCTTTCTGCACTCGTCGCCTTTCATCACGGCAACAAAAGCGTTTTTCTTCCGCCGTTGCTGCTTTACGTTCACCCGTTTCTAATGCTAAACACGCTTGACCATATTGCTCTAAAACTTGTGCTCGCGGATAGTATAATCACCGTGGCGAGCAAAACCGCGTGGTAGTTTTATCATCAAAAGTAACGACGTGTTACGCCAAAACTTTCTGTAATATGCCTCTTTTTATGCAAATTTGCTGTGGGAAAATATCAATTGTGCATTAAAAGCAGGAATAAAAACAAGGTCAGAGGATTTATGCATGTGAACGTCGTTTCTTGCAAAATTTGCCTATAATGGGCAAATTTTATGATTTTAATAAAAAGGATCTTTAATGAAATCCTACCTCACGCTTTTCTTTCGCGTTTTTCAGCGAATGGGGCAGAATCAAATTCCTGTCACGGCAGGCTATCTGACTTACAACACGATGCTTGCCACTGTGCCGATTGATTATGGTGATTTTCTCCGTGTTTTACCATTTTTCCGTTTTTGAGGAAGCCACGGGGCAAATCAAAGCACTTATTTTACAACAACTTCGCCCCAAGCGCGGGCGATTTAGTGCAGAGAATATTTGGAAAAGTTTTGTCGCTAATTCCCGTAAAATGGGGATTGTCAGCACGCTCGGTTTGGTTGTGGTAGCGTTAATGCTGATTCACAACATCGACAGCCCTTAACGGCTTATAGGCACGAAAACCCCAAGCGGCCCATATTTTTCTCTCCTTTTGCTTTATGCCTTGTTGCTTGTGTTCGCACCATTGCTTTACGAGAATGAGCATCGCGATTAGCTCTTATATTGTCTCTGCGAATGTTTAACGATTTGAAGTGATAACTGTCGCTCGGTAATTACGTGCTCAATTATGTTCCGTTTTTGCTCACGTGGCTGCTATTTAGCCTGATTGTGGCTGGTACCGAACACCAAAGTGAAGTGGCACCACGCCTGATTGGCGCGATTGTTAGCAGGCATTTTCTTCACTATTGGCAAGCAGATTTTATTTGGTACATCACCACCTTCCCTCTTACCAAGCGATTTATGGTGCGGTGGCAACTGCCGATTACGCTGCTATGGATTCATCTAAGCTGGCAGTGGTGCTCTTTGGCGGGCAGTTTGCCGCCGTGTTAAAAGATGTCGAGTTAATTCAAAAAGGAGAACTAACCTTATGATCGCGTTAATTCAGCGAGTGAAATGGGCAAAAAGTGGGAAGTAGAAAGCCAAACGGTGGGCGAAATTGCTCACGGATTGTTGGTGCTATTAGGGTGTGGAACGGAGATACACAGAAAAATCCGACCGCTTGTTGGAGAAAGTATTGAACTATCGCATTTTTCTCTGATGAACAAGGCAAAATGAATTTTAACGTGCAGCAAGCGGGCGGAAGCCTGCTCGTGGTTTCAGCAGTTCACGCTGGCTGCCGACACCCAAAAGGCTTACGCAAGTTTTCCAAAGGCGGAAGCCCGCAAGTCGGCGAATGAGCTTTTACACTTACTCCATCAGCAAGCAGCGAAAATTCACACCCAAACGAATTTCGCGCAGATATGCAAGTTTCATTGCAAAACGACGGACCAGTGACTTTTTGGTTGCAGGTGTAGCAATTTATTTGTGGAAAAACGCCTTTCTATGCTAAAACTATGGGGCATCGTTAAATTTTTAACAATTTTATTTACAAGGAACAATACAATGTCTTTACAAGCAATTATTGAAGCGGCATTCGAACGTCGTGCAGAAATCACCCAAAAACTGTGGATGCAGAAACGCGTGCAGCGATTGAAGAGGTGATCGAAGGTTAGACAACGGCACTTACCGCGTGGCGGAAAAATTGACGGCGAATGGGTTGACGCATCAATGGTTAAAAAGCGGTTTTACTTTCATTCCGCATTAACGATAACCAAAATCATTGACGGTGCAGAAACCAAATACTACGACAAGGTGGGCTTAAAATTTGCAAAACTACACGAAGAGCGTTTCGCACAAAGAAGGCTTCCGTGTCGTGCCTTCAGCAACGGTGCGTAAAGGGGCTTACATCTCAAAAATCTGTGTTAATGCCATCTTACGTAAACATCGGTGCCATGCTGGCGAAAAGGCACAATGGTGGATACTTGAGCGCCGTAGGTTCATGCACAAATCGGTAAAAACGTTCACTTATCAGGTGGCGTGGGCATCGGTGGCGTATTAGAGCCATTACAAGCAAACCCAACCATCATTGGCGACAACTGCTTTATCGGCGCACGTTCTGGCAAGTGGTTGAAGGCGTGATCGTAGAAGACGGCCTGTGTAATCTCAATGGGCGTATTCATCGGTCAATCTACCCGTATGCTCGACCGCGAAACAGGCGAAATCCACTACGGCCGCGTACCAGCAGGTTCTGTGGTAGTTTCAGGTAGCTTCCGTCAAAAATGCGGTAAAGTCAGCTTTATTGTTGCAGTAATCGTGAGTTGATGCAAAAACTTTAGGTAAAGTGGGCATCAATGAATTGCTTCGCACGATTGAAGAATAATTTTTTAAAGTAGGATGTGTGAACGTAGTTTCACGCACCAACAGGTCAATTTTTCGTAATAAGATACAAAACGTGCGTGGATAACCAATACCTACATTGGAGGTTCTGCCACCACAACCTACGCTTAAAAGCCAAAACGAACTTACCCTCACCCCACGCGTAATTGGCGAAAATGCCAGGTGGAAGAACTTTTCGATTTACCTTTTATGGATTTAGTCTTCCGTGCGGCAAGCGTTCACCGTGAACATTTCAACCCAAACGCTATTCAACTTTCAACCTTGCTTTCCATTAAAACAGGGCGGTTGTGCGGAAGATTGCGAATACCTTACAATCCGCCCGCTACACACAGGCGAAAAGCGAAAAATGCTCGATGTGGAATATATTGTTGACCAAAAATCGCGCTAAAGCACGAGGTGCCAGTCGTTTCTGTATAGGGGGCCCGCGTGGCGAGGCCCGAAGCCGAAATATTGAAACCGTTTCTAACATTATTCACGCAGTGAAATCCCTCGGCTTAGAAACCTGTGGCACGTTCGGAATGCTTGAAGACGGTGTGGCAGAAGATTTAAAAGAAGCGGGCTTTAGATTACTACAATCATAACTAGACACCGATCCAGAACGCTACAATAAATTATCCATACCCGTTCTCAGGACGACCGAATGGACACCCTCGGCAAAAGTACGTCACGCAGGCGAAAAATCTGCTGCGGCGGTATTGTGAATGACGAAACCCGTACCGAACGTGCGAGGCTTAATCGCTAGCTTGCCAACCTCGACCCGCAACCTGAAAGCGTGCCGATTAATCAATTGGTGAAAGTGGCAGGGCACCGCTGGAAAACGCGGAAGATTTTGAACGGACCGAGAGTCTCGCACCATCGCCGTTGCCGATTACGATGCCAAACAGCTACGTTCGCCTTTCGCAGGCAGAAGCACATGCCAGAATCAATGCAAGCCCTTTTGCTTTATGGCGGGTGAACTCGATTTTCTATGGTGATAAATTGCTCACCACGAAAACCCAGAAAGAAGACGGCGACCCTGCTGATGGAAAAATTGATTGTATCCGTTGGCGTGTCGAGGGCTAGCCTGAAACGAAGAAGGCAAAGAACTTTGGCAAAAATGCATGACAAATTAACCGCTTGTCAATTAAATCCTCTCCCTTGTGGAAGAGATAATTTCACTTCGTTCAGAGTGAAATTCGGGAGAAGGAGTAAGCGATCAATTTTAACCTCACTTTTCTCCCTCTCTCTATTTCTGAACGAAATTTTCGATCTCTCCCTAAGGGAAGGTAAAAAGCTATAGATGAGCTTAATAAACCATGATCCTCCTATTAAATATTTCTTCCTCAATATGTTGGGCAAACAGACCCGCAAATTTACAGCTCATGAACACCGCCGATATTGAAACGCACCTACAAAAATGAGGCGGCAAAACGTGGTTATGAACTAGATTATTTCCAAGCCAACGGCGAACCAGTGTAAACCGCATTCACCGAAAGCCTTTGGCAACGTGGATTTTATCATCATCAACCAGCGGCGTTCACCCATACCAGCGTTGCTTTGCGAGATGCGTTGTTGGCGGTGGCGATTCCTTTATGATGCATCTCTCTAGCGTTCATGCCCGAACCTTTCCGCCATCACTCTTATCTAAACGATGGTGGCAAAAGGCGTGATTTGCGGCTTGGGTGCAAAAGGGTATGATTGCGCTCTTGATGCATTTCGCAGTTGGAATCGTAGGGGTAGGTTTATCCCACAAAGAAATTATTGAGAGTAAAGTCGGTGGGATAAATCCACCTGAAAGAATATAAAATGTCAGTCAAATACGAAAAATTTATCGTGCTATGCAACAGGCTTTCTCGCTTGTTGGGCAATGTCGTGAAAATCTCGGGCCTATCGTTCACGCCCTATTTCCGAAAAACGCTTTACCATTCCAGAATTTAGCCCTGCGAAGTTGAAGACCTCTCGTCAAGACAAAATTAACCGCACTATTTGGCAGACCAACTGTCAACAAAAGTGACCTTGCCAATGTGTGCAACTATTTGTTCAACCGCTTGATGTCGCTCAGCACGATTACCGCTACGTCAGCGCGAAGCACGCGAAGAATCATTAAAGCCCACGCTGAACCGCACGTTTTTGCCGCTTACAGCCAGCTTACCGATGGCGCCGCCCAAGCAGATTTTTGGCGTGTCTTTACTCTTTGGCGTGAAGGTGGCATTTACATTGATATCGATGGGCATTTGGTTTTCCCGCTCTCGCAAATTATTGCCGAGCAAGATTCGAAGTGCTAATCAAACGCCGTGATAAATACGCAACTTCTTCCGCGTGCGAAGCAGGGCATCCGATTATGAAAGCCACGTTGATTTAATTGTGAAAATAGCGAAAACCGTCGTATTGACGGCGGCGTTTTTGCGATGACGGGGCCAGAAACATTAAATGCAGTGATTGGTACTCAAACGGTAAATACCCGCCGCGACAAAATTACTTGCACTCAAAGCGCATTCACTAACGAGCATTTCAATATGTCGACAAACCACGTAGTAGGGTGGAATTCCACAAAAAAGAGGAATTGCTCAAATAGGTGAAATAAAGGCATAATTTAGCCAAAAGCCAACTCTTTTGTCGATATGCGCTATAAAATAAATCAGTGATATTCAGTTTCTATGGATTAACGCTATAAATTCGCCTATACCTTACTTTCACACTTACTGATGGGAAACTAAACTATCCATCGTTCGCTTTATGATCTTTCAGTTTTGATCTGCTCAACAACAATTCCGTACGTGCTTTGGCAGGTAGTTTGCTCTTTCTTGCCATTTGTTGCAAAGTTTCGGGAAAGGAATTTTACCGCTTTCTGGCGGTTTGTTTAATGCGTTGGCAATGCCCATGGTGGTTATCGTAGCGGTGTTCACTTTTGCAGATGGGCGTAAGCGGGCGTTTTAATCGTCATTTTTGCTTGGTGCAATATGTTTATTAGGCGGTTCATTTTTCTTTATTTCAGCGAAAACCATAGAGCAAAAGTTTTGACATAGAAAATAAAATGTGGGGCGAGCAATGCAAAGCCCTACAAGCGATTGAAATAATATTTCAAATGGAATTTTGCATAATAAAATTTTAGCACCACGCCATGAAAGTGGTAGAATAGCAGCAGACGACAAAAAGCTGTGACATAATCTACCGTACCGATGGTGAACCAATGCTCGCCATATAGCGTCCTCGCATTAGAAAGCAACTGCAAAGAGACGAAGGTGTCGATCATCGTGCCGAAAATGGTCGAGCAAGTTGGTGCCAGCCACCACGATTTGCCTGGCGTGGAGAGATTAAACACCAAAATATCTAAAATCTGACCTACTGCATAACCGCTGAAACTGGCTGGTGCGATGCGGAACACAAAGAAATTAAATTCGCTTAGGTGCGGAGAAACCTTGGAACTGAGTTTCAAAAATAGCACTGAAATCACATAGCGGATCAGTAAGGCAGGGAACATTACCACGAAAATAATTTTTGCGTGCTAGCTCAGCGCCGAAATACCACACACGTTAAATCTGTTGCTATAAAATAAATAGAGATGAATGTGCCTCAGTGGTGTTGGGATGACATAATCGGTAAAGGGTACAGTGATTTCAAAAAGTGCGTTGTACCAAGAAATTGCTGATAGTTAAGATAAAAATATGGAAAAAGGCTAAAAAGTTTCAGAGAAGATCGCTTTTGCGGATCAGAAAAATGGGATTGGGTAATACATAATTTTCCTTTTTAGTTGAGATTGGGTTAGAGGGCAGAAAAACAAAGGGCGAATACGCCCTTTTATGAAAGATCAGCAATGTTAAAAATTTATGCCAGAAATTGACCGCTTGTGAAAACTTCACTCGCTCAAATGCCAGCACTTTATGTTCTAATTTACGCAATAGTACAGTCATAATGCCAGTGATTACAAGGGTAAATTGCCCTGCGATACCGTAAATGGTAATGGCATCATATTCTGTGCCGTAGAGCTGTTTAGCGTAGCCCATAATGTCTAAAATCGTGATGGTGGAGGCAAGTGATGTGCCTTTGAAAACCAAAATGATTTCGTTGCTGTAAGAAGGTAATGCGCGTTTTAACATACGGAATCAAGATTTTTGAGCGTATCTAAACGTGCTTAAACCTATTGCTGCAAGTTTCCCATTGCCCTTTCGGAATCGCTTTTTACTGCCCGTGGAAAAGTTGCGTTGAGTATGCCGCACTATGGTGCTGCCAATACTGCACAAAACCACGCATCAGAAAATAATGCCCAAAGTGGACTTTGTGTGAGCCATTCAAATTGACCCGGCCCGCTGTAAATTAAGAAAAATTGCACTAATAGCGGCGTGCCTGTAAAGAGCATCAAATAGCCATTGACTAAACTTTTCACGATTTATTTTCCATTGAAAGCAAGAACGTGAAAATGATCGCCAACACAAATGCAATCATTAACGACACCGCCGATTGCTGGGACGGTTGGAATACCTTGTGCGATAACTGAAAGATAATCCCACGTGTGCTTTGCTCCTCGCTCAAAACAGAGTGAAACGCAGTTCAAGACGGCGAATAATCATTTAGCGTAATCAGGTAAGTACGGGTAAAATCAATGCTACAAAACCATACCACGTAAAAGGGTTGGTGTTCGTTAGTGTTGATTAAAGTCCGCTTGACGCGATTAAATCATCCACTCCATGAGGGAAACCAACGCAGTATCTTTTAACAACACGAGCCATTGGTTGCTTAAACCAGGCAAAGCGTGTCTCCACACTGAGGCATAATGATGAATGAAAGCATACGGCGACAAACCTAACACCGCACCACTTTCCCTGCCCATTCGGAATCGCTGAATTGCCCCACGCAGTTGTGAGACTGGGAAGCTAAAATTAAAGCTTAACGCCAGCACACCGCTGGTAAAGGCACTAAATTCAATGTATTCACCTGTGATTTTTCGATCAGCTCGATTGAACCGAAATAGATTAACAACACGACCAAAAATTTCAGGTAAACACGCATTAAAGTGAGAAAAACCGTGGTTGGTTTGCTGATGCAAACGGTCTTATTCATCTCCAAACTTACAAAAAGAATGGAAGTAATAAGCCAACGACAAGCGACGCCGAGTGCAGCAAAGCGTCATGAGCGTTGCACTGTAAATTAAAGGAAGATATTCGGTAAACATAAGCTACTTGTTTTGTCATCCATTATCGTAGATGGTATTCGCCGTTCGCTTTGGTGGTTGCTAAACCCTTGTTTAGCACTCATCTAAGATCTTTGTTGCCTTTGTTGATCGCAATCCCCCAAACCATTACCAAAATATTTTGGTTAGTCCTTTTTCACCCCAAAGGTTAAATCTGTTTTTTTGAAAGCTTATATCGGCTAATACGCAGTATCGCCGAAGATTAAATCAATACGCCCATTTTTAAGTCTAAGATTGAATCTTGAATTGGGTTATACGCTTTAGAGCGTATTGTTTTGCTTCGGCTACAACATATTGTTGGAAAGTTGTCCCATTTTTGCACCTACGTTTTCGCTTTGTGTTTAAGTCTGCTTTACCTTTTAGGGCAATGAAACTTGCTGAGCTATCATAATAGGCATCAGAGAAAGCACTTGTTGCTACGTGCTTCGGTGATGTCCATTGCGGAAATTACACCATCAATACGTTTTTGTTTCACGGCTTGCACTCAGCCATCAAATGAAAGGCTTTGAACGAGCAATTTGCTTGGATTTCTTTACTAGAATTGCATTGGCAATATCGACGTCAAAACCGATGATTTCGCCTTTTCGTTGGTGGTTTCAAACGGTGGGTAGCTTGGATTTCCATCGCGAAAGTTAAATCTTTTGCTTGTGTTGAGAAAGTTGCGAATGCAATAACGGATGCGATAAGTAATTTTTCATAAGAAAGTCCTATTAAATTTGTGTTTAATTATTCAGAATGAGAAGATATTGAGCAAACTCTGCGGTTTTTGGCTGTTCAAAACAACTTGAATCGCCTTGCTCAATAATATGCCCTTCTCCATATACACCACTTTGGTTGCCACTTTACGAGCTACGCCCACTTCGTGCGTCACAATTACCTGCGTGATGCCTGTATTTTTTAATTCCTTAATAATATCAACCACTTGTGCAGTGATTTCTGGGTCAAGTGCTGCGGTTGGTTCATCAAATAACAACACTTGTGGTTTGCATCACTAAAGCACGACAATTGCCACACGTTGTTGTTGACCGCCAGAAAGTTGTAGCGAAACGCTCGGCAAATTCGCCCAAACGCAAACGCTCTAAATGGGTTTTTGCCTGTGCAATTGCCTCTTCTTTAGAAAGCAAAGCACTTTCATCAGTGCTTCAATTAAGTTTTGTAGCTGGTTAAATGGTTCCATAAATGGTATTGTTGGAATACCATTCCCACTTCACGACGCAGTAAAGCGATTTGTTTAGCATCCATTTTTGACGATACGATCAAAGCTGTGTTTTGCCACTCAAGTGTACCTCTGCGGTACTTCCAATAAATTCAGTGTGCGAATTAACGTGCTTTTTCCTGCCCTGATGGACCAAGCAACTACACCCATCGCCTTTTCAATATCTCAAATTGATATCAAAAAGAGCCTGGTTACTGCCATAGAAAAATTGACGTGATGAAGACGAATTGCCATCGTTAAATCCTGTTAAATAGACTAAATGAATTGAATGAATATTATGAATTTTTGCATAATTATGCAGAAGTTTTATGAAATTTTTGAAGGAAGAATATAAAGCACGCAAAGCCGAAGGTAATGAACCCTCGAGCTAAATATAGGTTAGAGATGAATATTATTCGAATAATATCTTTGAATTGCCTCTTTTCACACCACCATTATTCAAACAAGCTTCATTTAAAATATGCCATAGAAAAAGTGCCATCATTGCAAATTGCGGTGGCTTCTCAGGTATCATAACAACTTCTGAGTAGTTTGAGATTGAACAATTGAAGTTTTCCATTTACATTATCTTCACTAAAGTGAATATTTCTATCTGATGTGTTTCAGCTGCACCAACAACACTTACATTTCCTTTCGCTAGAAACAGGTTGGTTGCTACACCCTACCAGCACCATCGTAAACCAGCTAAACCAAATAAAATGCTTTATTCATACTAAACTCCCTTATTTACTCCATTAAATAATAGAGGTTAAAAAGATCAATCCTCAAATATAGGAGTGAGCTAAGCATTCCACAAAGTCTTTGCCTAACAATATCCGCTTCTAACTTACTTCTTCTAATGTACTAATCTTCTTGCTCATATTCGCTTAACTGCAGCCAATTGGTAGCAACTCTTTCCACACCTGTTAAACCGAAACGCACAGGGTGAGCGAAAGAGACTCTGGGTAGCCACTGTCTTTTTGCTTTCTACGTAAGCGTAACGAACACAGTCTTCACCTAGTAATGCTTTGAATACTGCTACAGCAAAACGTGCCCCCGCTTCCGCCACATTGAAAGTGTTGCTGATCCGCCGCCTGCTTTTTGCTTCAACTACTTCCGTTCCTGCATTTTGGATGCGGTGAGTTAAGCTCTCGATCTCTTCTTGAGTAAAATCAATTTTACGACCTTCAGATAACAGCTTGAGAAAAGCGGTGGAAGATGGTTGGGCCAGAGTGACCACCGATTACAGGCACTTTCACGGTTTCTGCGTGTTTTCTTTAATTCAGACACAGAAACTTTTTCGCACTACATCCAGTGTTGAAACACCAAATAATTTACGTTTGTCGTATACACCTTTTTACGTAATACTTCTGCTGCTAATGGTACTAATGTATTTACAGGGTTACTTACGATACCAATACAGGCATTTGGGCGAAACATCAGCCACTTTTTCGATAAGATTTTTAATAATGTTACCGTTGATGTTGAATAAATCTGCAGGTCATACCAGGTTTACGAGCTACACCTGCAGTAACAAGCACCATATGCGCATCTTTTTAATGCAGCCGCTAAGTTCTCTTCGCCTGCATAACCGATGACTTTTACAGAGGTTGCAATATGGCTATATCTACTGCAACACCTGGCGTCACAGGTGAAATATCATAAAAGGGCTAATTCGGTTCCTACAGGTAAGCGTAATTTTAACAATAATGCCAACGTTTGACCGATACCGCCTGCGGCACCTAAAAGGTTAATTTCATAAGAAACTCCTAAATGAAAGAATTTAATTTCAAAATTGGGTTAATTTTAGCAGTTTTACCTAGTAAAGTTGTTACATTGAAAATATAATCTAAATCAAGCTTTTGCGAGATAATGATTTTTCTTCACAGAAAATTAACGGAATAAATTGCTTTTTCTGCATAGATACAGCAAAAAATCTTGCATATAAATTGAATTTTTAATCAAAAAGAAATCAATGGATAAACTTTCCGAAAGCATTTAAAGCCCTGTTAAAAGAAGAAAAATTTGGCTCACAAAGTGAAATTGTGAGCGCTTTACAAGATCAAGGCTTTGAAAACATCAACTAATCTAAAGTCTCTCGAATGCTCTCTAAATTCAGGCGGTGCGTACCCGCAACACCAAAATGGAAATGGTTTACCAATTGCCGAATGAATTGGGCGTGCCGACCACCTCCAGCCCATTGAAAAACTTGGTTATGGATATCGATCGCTAGTGAGTCTGTTGATCGTAGTGAAAACCAGCCCTGGAGCGGCACAGTTAATCGCTCGCTTGCTGGATTCCATCGGCAAAAGCGAAGGCATTTTAGGCACAATCGCTGGTGACGACACTATTTTCATTACCCCAACGCGTGGCACGGACATCGACGACTTAATGCAAACTGTCCGCACCTTGTTTGAAAGTCTCGTTCTAATGAAGGTTTTACTCACAGAGCGGAACGGGGTTTATCGGCTCTCATTTAGTCCCGCTTTTGCTAGAAAAAGGGCATAAACTCACGCTACTCAGCCGAAAAAAACGGATAGATCAAGCGGTCAAATTTGTGCAAACTCTTGCAAATTTTAGTGATTTAAATGAATTTGATGCGGTAATTAACCTCGCAGGCGAACCGATTTTTGATGACAATGTTGGACAGAAAAGCGAAGCAAAAATTGCTCGACAGTCGGGTGCGACTGACTGCTCAGCTTGCCGATCTCTTTGCCAAAAGCACACTGCCGCCTGCCGCGTTTATTTCGAGTTCTGCCACAGGCTTTTATGGCAATTTACCAACAGACGAATGTGGCACATGAAAACACACCTTCAAGCGGTGGATTTACAGCAGAAATTATGCAAACAGTGGGAGGCAGAGGCATTAAAAACAGCAGCCACTACGAGGCTTTGCCTTATCCGCACGGGTATTGTACTTTCCGAACAAGGTGGGGCATTAAAAGGATACTTCCACTTTGTCAGCTTAGGGCTTGGAGGGAAACTGATAGGCCAGCAGCATTGGGCATGGATTGCATTAGACGATTATTTGCGCCCTGTGCTTCTTATTGGAAAATCCAGAACTGCGTTGGGGTGTATAATTTCGTTTCGCCTCATCCTGTGACTAATGCGGAATTCAACTGCTGGTTGGCAAAGCGGTGTCGTATGCCTGCATTCTGCCACATGCCTGCTTTTGTATGAAATGGACACTGGGCGAACGTTCGGCAATTTTGTTGGATAATCAACCCACTCTGTACCAACGCATTTGTTGGCGGATGGGTTTGGGTTTCAAGTACCCTGATTTAAATAAAACATAAAATTTTCGTAAATTTATTAGTTAATTTCTTCGGCTTTGCTTCGCCAACATCTCCCCTACCCTCTTTGCGAAAAGAGTTTATCTTTGCGAAATAATGGAGATCTCATTCTTCATCAAGAACTTCCTTCTTTCGAAAAGAGGTAGGGAGATTTGGTGAGATATCTAACGAAAATTGAGTCCAACACCTAGGAATATTTATGCTACTCGACATCCTCTACCTCACCATCGAGCGTCACTCCTTGATTTTGGAGTGCCGATAAATTTGTCATGGACGGTGCTTCTACTACCGCGCGCCATTTCTGCAGGGCTTTCGCCTCTACTTATCAGCATTATGATCGTGAGGCTTTTGGCACATCCACGCCTGAAATGCTCGATCTCTGCATCTTCCGCATTAGACGGAGCATCTGGCTATAGCATGAGGCAACGCAACTATGGCTCAAACATCGCCAATATTGCCTGATCTTGGGCAACCGCGGTGATCTCGCCCATTTTAGTGGCAAAGATGTGCTCAAAAAGAGCTGCCTGCATTGCTGGCGATTACTGCGCACTTTTCTGCCTATTTTTAACTGATGCGACAGTTACTCAAACAGAAGCGGTCAGTTTTTATTGGTCGTTTTTTGCCATTTATATGGGTTGGCGAATTTGGGAGGCGAGAAAATCGCCTGATGCAGCTGAGAAGAAGAAAAACCACGTGCCAGTTTCGCTTAAAAATCGGCGTTCTGGCTTGTAGTCGGCTTATTGCTGTTAATGGCAAGCTCAAAAACTGATGGTGGTCGGTGCGGTGTCGCTTGCCAAAGAGGTGGGCGTGGCGATTTAGTTATCGGTTTAACCATTGTAGCGGTGGGCACCTCTTTACCTGAGCTCGCATCTTCCATTATCGCAGCACGCAAAGGTGAATCTGATTTAGCTCTGGCAATATTGTCGGCTCGAACCTCTTTAATACCTTGGTGGTCGTTGGCATTGCGGGGAGTAATTAGCCCAATGCACGTTGAGCCTGATATTTTCAGCCGCGATATGCTGGTGATGTCTGCGCTACAGTGACTACTCGCTCTCTGCTGCTGCCCATTCAGTCGCAAAAACAAGCTAAAAATTACCCGCTTTTGAGGATTTCTTTTGATACTCTGTTTTGTAGGCTATACTCTCTATTTACTTAAAAGTGTGATTTAAAATGTTACGTATTTTGATACGCTTCTCGTCAAGTCTCTGCCTCTCGCTCAATGGTCAGGCGGGCTTATTTGATAAAAACCAACTTTCCTTACAAGCCAACAAGCGTTTCCAATTTGACGCCAAACAAACGGGCACCAATTAGCACTAAATTGGCAAATCGCAGATGGCTACTACCTCTACCAAAAAGAGGTGCAAATTACTAACACAAAGCCGGGTGAGCGAATGGAAATTTCCGCCAGCGGAACGCCATCAAGATGAATTTTTCGGCGATGTGGAAATTTTCCGCAATGAATTGGCGTTACAGATTCCGCTAAAATCGGCTCAAAATGGTTCGGTTGAAATTCATTACCAAGGGTGCTAAGGCTTCTGCTACCCGCCTGAAACCGTCAATATACCACTACAAAATGTACCGCTGCAAACGTAGAGGCTCAAGCGGTCAATTCAGCCTCAAATGTTGCAAACCAAGATTTTTGCAAAATGCTACGGAAAATTCAACCACTTCTCGCCCTACGGCGATCAGCCAACAAGACCAGCTAGCAAAGTCAACTGTCTGAAAATCGCTTGTCGATTATTTGGTTTTCGTGCTTGGTTTGAGGCAGGCATTTACTCCTGCGTGTGCTATGTTGCCGCTGCTATCAGCCATTGTCGTTGGTAATCAGAGAACGTCCGAACAATATGCAAAAGCCTTGTGCCTAACTAACTTATGTTCAGGGTATGGCTCTCACTTACACCTTGCTCGGCTTGGATTGTGGCGGCAATTGGCTTGCCATTCAAATTGCCTTGCAAAGCCCGCCCGTGTTAATTGGCTTGGCGATTTTATTTACCTTACTGGCTGCGTCAATGTTTCGGCTTGTTTGAAATCCGTTTCACCAAATGCGTGGCAACAAAAAGTTGAATGCACTCAGCCAAAACAATCAGGCGGTGCATTCGGTGGTGATGTTGTGATGGGTATGATCGCAGGCTTAGTTGCCTCACCTTGTACCTCTGCTCCACTTTTCCGGTGCATTACTTTACGTGGCACAAAGTGGCGATTTATTCACAGGCGGCAGCTCTCTACTTGCTTGCGCTTGGAATGGGCATTCCACTTGTGTTGATTACACTATTCGGTAATAAAATTCTGCCCAAAAATCGGGCGATTGGTTGCTAAAAGTAAAAACCGCCTTCGGTTTTGTAATGTTAGCGTTACCGATTTTCCTAATTGCCCGCTTATTACCAACTCAGATTGAACCCTTACTTTGGTCTACTTTAGCATTGGTATTCTTAGGTTTGGCTCATTAGCGTTATTCCTGCTACAAGTGTGTTGAAAAATGCGATTCGCATTGGTTTGTTTGCACTAGTTTGCTTTATCTCTGCCTACCCGTGGGCAAATCTTGTATAGGGAGCAATGGCTCACAGGCTATAGAAACCACATCACACCTGAAATTTACCGCAGTAGTTCATTGGCTGAATTGGACGCACAACTTGCTGAAGCCAAGGGTAAAAAAGTGATGTTTGACCTCTATGCCGACTGGTGCGTGGCGTGCAAAGAGTTCGAAAAGTACACATTCTCAGATGCACAGTACGGCAAAAATTGGGCGAAATGGTGGTGCTCCAGAGTAGATATGAGCCGTAACTCCGCTGAAAACGATGCCATTATGCAACGCTTCCAAATCTCAGGCTTACCAACGATTTTGTTCTTTGATGAGACAAGGGCAAGAAATTAGCCGAATGCGCGTAACAGGATTTTTAGATGCTGAACAATTTTGAATTGGCTAAATCAATAGCGAAAGTAGGCATGGAAACAGAAAATAGCAGCTATAAAAACAGCTACTATTTTACTCTTGCACGAGAATGCTTTATCTGCCGCCTTAACATCGCTTCAATATCCTCATCTGAATGAGCAAGCGACATAAAGCCTGCTTCAAATGCAGATGGAGCAAGATATATGCCTTGTTCAAGCATTAAGTAGGAAGAAGCGGTTGAATTTCGTAGCATCATTTCATTACCTCTTGGAAAAGCTGAGTTTGCTTCAGGTTGCTCAGTAAAGAACAAACCGAACATACCGCCCATATTGCACCACGAATGGTACTATTGTGTTTGGCTGCCAATGCTTTTAAGCCTTCTACCAACGTTTTAGTTTTTCTCAGCTAATTTTCTTCGTTGCCTGCTTTAGAAAGCTCAGTTAAGCACGCCAAAGCCCGCCGCCATTGCGAGTTGGGTTGCCTGAAAGTGTGCCCGCTTGGTAAACAGGCCTGTTGGGGACGATTGCTGCATAATTTCACGTTTACCACCAAATGCACCTACTGGCATCCCACCGCCATATAATTTTACCGAGCGTAGTTAAATCTGGTTTTACGTTGCCAGTAAGCCTGTGCTCCACCAAGTGAAACGCGGAAGCCTGTCATCACTTCATCGTATAATAAATACCGTGCCGTATTGGTCGCAAAGCTCACGTAAACCCTGTAAAAACCTGCTTTTGGCGGCACGCGTTCATATTGCCCGCCACGAGGTTCTCACGATCAAACAAAGCAATTTCATTTGGATATTGCTCGAATGCTTGTTTTACCGAATCTAAATCGTTGTAAATGCAAGTAATGGTATGCTTCGCAAAATCTGCTGGCACGCCTGGCCCGCTTGGCTGACCAAGAGTTAATGCGCCTGAACCAGCTTTCACTAATACAGCTGTCTGAATGCCCATGGTAGCAGCCTTCAAATTTAATAATTTTACTCGCGACCAGTATAACCGCGTGCTAAACGAGTGCCGACATTGTCGCTTCTGTGCCCCGAACTTACCATTCTCACTAATTCGATAGAAGGCACAGAGTTTACAAACAAGTTCAGCGAGCGTGATTTCACTCTCCGGTTGGAGCACCAAAACTCAAACCATTCGGCACCGCTTGTAACACAGCATCAATAATTGCGGGGTGGTTGTGCCCCAAGACCATCGGGCCCCACGAGCCAACATAGTCGATATAACGTTTGCCATCGCTGTCGATAATATATGCCTTCTGCTTTCTCAATAAAAAACAGGCGTACCACCTACACCTTTGAATGCACTAGGCGAGTTTACCCCGCCAGGATGACTTTCTGCGCTTTTTCAAAGAGTTGTTCTGATTTTGACATAATAAATTCCTCGTAATAAATTCAGGGCTATTTTACTGAAAAATAAGCAGTGCGGAATAATCAATAAGCGGTTATTTTTCGGCATAATCTTACAAAAATTTTCAAGATCTTCACCTTTGTGCTATTCTTCGTATAATTTTTATCACACTATTTTAGGAAAAATATGATGTGGCTGACCTTTGCAGCCGTTGTAATCGTTTCCTTTGCCTCGCTGATTTTTATGCGCCCTGTGGCAGATCGGTTTGAGTATGAATAAACCCTAATTTCCGTAAACGCCATCAAAGGTTGATTCCGTTAATCGGCGGTATTGCACTTTTTTTAGGCAATTTAACCTATTACGCATTTCAATATGACACCATGCCGTTGCCAGGTTTGTACCTGCTTTCAGTAACCATTTTGTTGGTTATCGGCGTATTGGACGACCGCTTTGACATCAGCCCCGCATTGCGTGCAGGCATTCAAGCCGTACTCGCAGGTGCAATGATTTACAGCGGCCTAGAACTCGAGTCTAGGGCAAATCATTGCTCCGGCTGGCATCAAACTCGGCTTTTTCAGCTTACTCTTTACCGTGTTTATCACCATTGGCGTGATCAATGCGTTCAATATGGTAGATGGCATTGACGGTTTACTTGCAGGGCTTTCTAGCGTGAGTTTTGCGGGCATCGGTGCGTTGATGTGGATTAACGGCGAACATGCCATCGCTTACTGGTGTTTGGCAATTGTACTCACACTTATTCCGTATGCGATGTTTAACTTAAGCGTATTCGGTGCGAAATGGAAAGTCTTTTATGGGCGACTCAGGCAGCACGCTGATTGGCTTTACCATCATCTAGATGTTACTATTAAGCACCCAGGGCAAGGACATGCCATCAGCCCAATCACGGGTTTATGGGCTGATTGCCGTGCCGTTGAATTGATATGGTGGCGGTGATTTTCCGCCGTTTGAGGTAAAAAGTCCTTTCAGACCCGACCGCTTGCGCCACGCACTTGCTGATGCGTGCGGGTTTAACCTCCGCCAAGCGCTTGCTGTGATCACCTTCTGGGCAGCCGTTTGCGCCACCATTGGCGTACTTGGCGAAGTGAGTTAGTGGGATCAATCTTCAATGGTGATTGGCTTTATCGCTGTTCTTCTTTACGCTTACAGCATCGTGCGTGCGTGGAAAATCACCCGCTTTGTCAGACGATTGAAGCGGAGATTGAGATTCAGTGAAGCATTCTTAGCACCTAGGGCTTTTGTCCTAGGTTACGCATATCAGCCCCGATGGGCTGTTTCTTTTCAATATGAATAATCCTATGTTTAAAAATTCTAAGCACAATTTTACTCACCGCTATCGAGTGCGGGTTTGGAGCGCAACAACCGCCCATTGTCATCATACGCCGCAATGGCAGTCAAGCTCAATTTACTGCCCCGAAAATGGAGGAATTGGGTAACTATTTTTCCCTTTTTCACACCTTCCAACTGGTTTCTGGTGATGCAGAGGCGGTGGATGTCAGCAAAATGGAAAAGCAAAGCAACTCAAACAGCATTTTCAATTTTCTCGCAAAGAGTTTAACCGCTAGCGAGCCACGCATTGTTGCACTTTTAGGCCAACATGCAAGTGTGCAACAACGTGCCGAATTGGAAGGATTATCCGCAAAAGCCTATGCCGAAAAATTAGCTGCAAGGTTTTCAAAGCAGCGTGAGATGGAAATGCGGTAAATGTAAAGTTTTTCTTCATATAACCTCGCCGATGTGGATAACTTATTTGTCGAATACTTAAAAAGCGTAAATACCACAACTCGCTTTGGCGTTGAATAACGAGACTTATCAATAAGTGGAAAGCATTATTCCAACAAGTCAAAACGGCGGCAGAGGCAAAATTAGATGCCTCTTGGGAAAACAAACTTAAAATGATGCAATCGGTTCAGCCGCTGAGACAATAACCTTTTGCCTTCCATTTTGAGGAAAAATGCACTAGCCTAAATGCCATTCAAGAACCTTATCTGAGTGCAGGATTAGTGCCATTGCAGGCTTTCATAATGAGTTTGATTGCATTGGCTATGTTAAACGTAAGAACGAAAAACAAGTAAGTTAATTAAATACGCAATGGAAAGCGGTCGTTTTTAGTAAAAATTGCAAAACGACCGCTTGCGTTTCTTTGATAGGAATTTTTGTGAAAACAACCTTCTCTTTTTGGTGGTGCGTGCATCATTACAGGCGTTGCGTAGGGCGGGAATGCTCCGGTTTGCCGATGTCTGGTGCGGGGGCATGGACGGGCTGGACGCTCGCGGCGATTACGCTGACTATGATCACGATGACGCTCTCAGGCTGGCTATTGCTGGAAGTATATCAAGACCATCCATCTGCGCTTCTTTTACACCGTCACCCAAAGCGGTGCTAGGCAAGACCTATTAACATTATTAACAATCTAGCATGTCTATTTTGGTGGCGGTACTCCTATGCCTATATCACGGCTTCAGGTGATATTCTGCAAAAGCTTAGCCAAAAGCCATATCTTGATTTTGGCGAGGCAAGCGCTCAGTT
>BNJV01001839.1_pt1 | contig 72298 bp, 105 predicted proteins | sample 8540591 | NCBI WGS metagenome assembly BNJV01 (sample SAMD00202457, study PRJDB9452) | human saliva metagenome | host: Homo sapiens
AAAATTTCAAAAAAAGTAGTTGACAAACACTTTCTTTATGATAATATATATATCTTGTCGATGCGAAAATGTATCAACGGACAATAGAGATATTAATAATGTAAAGAAAGCGAATTAAAGTGTATAATCAATAAAGTCAAAAGTATCTTGAAAAAGATAACGTCAAGACTAATTAGGTGAAATTTAAATATATGTAAATATATTGAATGAAGAGTTTGATCCTGGCTCAGGATGAACGCTGACAGAATGCTTAACACATGCAAGTCTTTGGCGAAGCTGTGCTTGTCACAGCCCAGCCAAGGCGGACGGGTGAGTAACGCGTAAAGGAACTTGCCCTGCAGTCAGGGATAACAGACGGAAACGACTGATAAGACCTGGTAAAGTCAGGCGGACTCATGTCCAGCCTGATGAAAAGAGATGCTGCAGGAGAGCCTTGCGTCCTATTAGCTTGTTGGTGGGGTAACGGCCCACCAAGGCGATGATAGGTAGCCGGCCTGAGAGGGTGGACGGCCACAAGGGGACTGAGATACGGCCCTTACTCCTACGGGAGGCAGCAGTGGGGAATATTGGACAATGGGGGCAACCCTGATCCAGCAATTCTGTGTGCACGATGAAGCGTTTTCCGATTGTAAAGTGCTTTTCAGCAGGGAAGAAAAATGACGGTACCTGCAGAAGAAGCGACGGCTAAATACGTGCCAGCAGCCGCGGTAATACGTATGTCGCAAGCGTTATCCGGAATTATTGGGCATAAAGGGCATCTAGGCGGCCAGATAAGTCTGGGGTGAAAACTTGCGGCTCAACCGCAAGCCTGCCCTGGAAACTATGTGGCTAGAGTACTGGAGAGGTGGACGGAACTGCACGAGTAGAGGTGAAATTCGTAGATATGTGCAGGAATGCCGATGATGAAGATAGTTCACTGGACGGTAACTGACGCTGAAGTGCGAAAGCTAGGGGAGCAAACAGGATTAGATACCCCTGGTAGTCCTAGCTGTAAACGATGATTACTGGGTGTGGGCATGAAGAGTGTCCGTGCCGAAGCTAATGCGATAAGTAATCCGCCTGGGGAGTACAGGGCCAAGGCTGAAACTCAAAGGAATTGACGGGACCCGCACAAGCGGTGGAGCATGTGGTTTAATTCGACGCAACGCGAGGAACCTTACCAGATCTTGACATCCCTGCGAAGGCCTGCGAGAGCAGGCTGTGCCTCGGGAACGCAGAGACAGGGTGGTGCATGGCTGTCGACAGCTCGTGTCGTGAGATGTTGGGTTAAGTCCCGCAACGAGCGCAACCCCCTATTGCTAGTTGCCATCATTAGGTTGGGAACTCTAGCAAGACTGCCTGCGAAGAGCAGGAGGAAGCGTGGGGATGACGTCAGTCATCATGCCCCTGACGATCTGGGCTACACGTGCTAGCAATGGCCGGTACGAGAGCCGCATAGGCGCAACGCCAAGCCAATCTTTAAAGCCGGTCCAAGTTCGGATTGAAGTCTGCAACTCGACTTCGTGAAGCTGGAATCGCTAGTAATCGCAGATCAGCAATGCTGCGGGTGAATACGTTCTCGGGTCTTGTACACACCGCCCGTCACACCACGAGAGTTGTCTGCACCTGAAGGCGCCGGGTCCAACCGCAAGGAGGAAAGCATCTAAAGGTGTGGATAGTGATTGGGGTGAAGTCGTAACTAAGGTATCCGTACCGGAAGCGTGCGGATGGATCACCTCCTTTCTAAGGAGAAACAAGCACTGCTTCTTTATATATCTTATGGGCGTGTAGCTCAGGTGGTTAGAGCACCGTGCTGATAACGCAGGGGTCGCTGGTTCGAGTCCAGCCATGCCCACCATAAGAAGTCTTGGGGATATAGCTCAGTTGGGAGAGCGCTTTCTTGCAAAGGCAGAGGTCAGCGGTTCGAACCCGCTTATCTCCACCAATATTATGTTAGGACAATGGGAAATGAATAGTAGGTAAAAGATTATAACTAAACTAGAGTAAAAAGTTATTCTGGATATAAAAAAGCTAATAAGGGCACACGGAGGATGCCTAGGCGAGCAACAGCCGATGAAGGACGTGATAAGTCGCGATAAGCCGGGAGAAGATGCACATAATCATCTGATCCCCGGATTTGAATGGGTAAACCTGCATGCCTGGAGGGCATGCGTGAAAACGGCAAGCCTGCGAACTGGAAACATCTAAGTAGCAGGAGGAAAAGAAAGTAAAAACGATTCCCCAAGTAGCAGTGAGCGAACAGGGAAAAAGCCTCAAACCGTGCCAGTGTCAAGCGGACAGCGTTGCTGGCACGGGGTTGCGGGACTTCCATTAACGGATTGTCGTAATGTTTGATCTATATATGTGTAAGTAGAATCAGTTGGGAAGCTGAACCAGAGAAGGTGAAAGTCCCGTAGAACATAAAACATATATAGAGACTGGAAGCACCCTGAGTAGCGTCAGGCACGAGGAATCTGGCGTGAATCAGCGTGGACCAAATCACGTAAGGCTAAATACTGTTGTTGACCGATAGTGAAGAGTACCGTGAGGGAAAGGTGAAAAGAACCCTGAGCAAGGGAGTGAAACAGAATTTGAAACCGTGTGCTTACAAACGGTAGGAGCACATTAGTGTGACTGCGGATTTTGGTTAATCATCCTGCGAGTTATGGCTGGTGGCAAGGTTAATAGACGGAGCCGAAGGGAAACCAAGTCTTAATAGGGCGTCAAGTCGCCAGTCATAGACGCGAAACCTAGTGATCTAGGCCTGTCCAGGCTGAAGCTGAGGTAAGACTCAGTGGAGGGCCGAACTCACCGCCGTTGAAAAGTTGGGAGATGAGACAGGTCTAGGGGTGAAAAAGCCAATCGAACTAGGAGATAGCTCGTTCTCTCCGAAATGCATTTAGGTGCAGCCTTGAACTGAGATATGTGGGGGTAGAGCTCTGTATGATCTAGGGGGCGTACTGCTTACCGAAATCAAGCAAACTGCGAATACCATATATATGTTCAGGAGTGAGTCCGTGGATGACAAGGTCCTCGGACGAGAGGGGAACAGCCCAGACCGCCAGCTAAGGTCCCTAATTATGTCTAAGTGGGAAAGGAGGTGGACATTCATAGACAACCAGGAGGTTGGCTTAGAAGCAGCCATGCCTTGAAAGAGTGCGTAATAGCTCACTGGTCGAGAGTGCCCGCGCCGAAGATGTAACGGGGCTAAGACATAAACCGAAGCTGCGGAAGATACACTGTATCTTGGTAGGAGAGCGTTCTGTAGGCCGTTGAAGCGGATGCCGCAAGGCCGTCCTGGAGGTATCAGAAGCGAGAATGCAGGAATGAGTAGCGAGAGGCGGGCGAGAATCCCGCCGGCCGGAAGTCCAAGGTTTCCAGGGGAAGGCTTGTCCGCCCTGGGGAAGTCGGGACCTAAGCATAAGCAAAATTGTGATGGCGAATGGAAAACAGGTTAATATTCCTGTACCGCTGTTATCGCTTGAGAGACGGAGGACGCAGGAAGCGTATGCGAGAAGGCTGACGGTTTAGCCTTTCTAAGGGTCCCAGCGTGGGCGTGCAGGTAAATCCGCACGCCTAAACGTGAGACCTGACGGGGAAGTGCATTTGCATAAGTCGCAGATCCCTACACTGCCAAGAAAAACTTCTATCGATGAGAAGCGCGCCCTGTACTGTAAAACCGACACAGGTGGACAGAGTGAGAAACTTAAGGCCGACAGGATAACTCTAGCTAAGGAACTCTGCAAAAATAGCCCCGTAACTTCGGGAGAAGGGTGCCTGACATACCTGGAAGGAGAGAAGCGCTCCCAGGGGAAACAGGCCGCAGTGAAGAGTCTCAAGCAACTGTTTACCAAAAAACACAGGTCTATGCTAAGCTGAAAGGCGACGTATATGGGCTGACACCTGCCCAGTGCCGGAAGCGTTAAGAGGAGGAGTGAGAGCTCCGATTTGAAGCCCCGGTGAACGGCAGCGTAACTATAACGGTCCTAAGGTAGCGAAATTCCTTGTCGGGTAAGTTCCGACCCTGCACGAATGGTGAAATGATTTGAGAGCTGTCTTGGCTGGAGACCTGGTGAAGTTGTAATGCCGGTGAAGATACCGGCTACCTGCAGTAGGACGGAAAGACCCCGTGGAGCTTTACTGTAGCTTGGCATTGGGTTCTGGCAATGTGTGTATAGGATAGTTGGGAGACTGTGATGTGATGGCGTCAGCCATTGCTGAGTCGCTGTTGGAATACCAACCATATGCTGTCGGAATTCTAATCTGGCAACGGAGACAGTGCTAGGTGGGCAGTTTGACTGGGGCGGTCGCCTCCCAAAGAGTAACGGAGGCGTTCAAAGGTTCCCTCAGGCTGGATGGAAATCAGCCTAAGAGTGCAAACGCATAAGGGAGCTTGACTGCAAGACTGACGGGTCGAGCAGGTACGAAAGTAGGAGTTAGTGATCCGGCGGTTCCGTATGGAAGGACCGTCGCTCAACGGATAAAAGCTACCCCGGGGATAACAGGCTGATACTTCCCAAGAGTCCATATCGACGGAAGTGTTTGGCACCTCGATGTCGGCTCGTCTCATCCTGGGGCTGGAGAAGGTCCCAAGGGTTGGGCTGTTCGCCCATTAAAGAGGCACGCGAGCTGGGTTCAGAACGTCGTGAGACAGTTCGGTCCCTATCCACTGCAGGCGCTTGAATATTGAAAAGATCTGACCTTAGTACGAGAGGACCGGGTTGGACAGACCTCTGATGTATCAGTTGTCACGCCAGTGGCATGGCTGAGTAGTCACGTCTGGTACGGATAACCGCTGAAAGCATCTAAGCGGGAAGCCGACTTTGAGATGAATATTCGTAGTATCCATAGAGAACATATGGTTGATAGGCTAGGGGTGTAAGTGCAGCAATGTATTTAGCTGACTAGTACTAATATTACGTTTGCTTTTAAGATAATCTTTTACTACTGCTATTTATTTCTCATTGTCTTAATGGACAGTATATATATCTAGTTTGGTGATGATAACGACAGGGATACACCCGGAAACATTTTCGAACCCGGCAGTTAAGTCTGTTAGTGCCTAAAAATACTTGGATCTCGTCCTGGGAAGATAGGTAGTTGCCAAACTTTTTAAATATGTGTGTCTCCGTAGCTCAGCCGGTTAGAGCATCTGACTGTTAATCAGAGGGTCGTTGGTTCGAGTCCAACCGGGGACGCCATTTTTTTATTTGCAGAATTGATACTAAACCCTGTTAGATTAACAGAGTATAATGTGGTATAATACAATAGGGTGATAAAAATGGCAAAAAGCGTATGAGATAACAGAAGAAATTTCGAATGAGATAAGAATGATTAGAAAAACAATAAAAAAACAAAAAGTGAAGACATAAGACTGTATGCAGTAGAATTAAGAGGCTTAGGAAAGCAGTATGGCACAAATCAAAGGATTTAGAAATTTCGGGAAACATCATAATGACACATATACCGCCATATATACCAGAAATGAACCCCATTGAACAAATTTAGAAACAAATAAGACAGATGGGGTTCGGCAATAAGATATTTAGTACATTAAAAGCTGTAGTTGACAGGCTATGCGATACTATAAATTTACTTACGGATGAACTGGTAAAAAGCATAACTCTTCGCCAATGGATTTATTCTGCTATTTAAACGGGGTTTAGTATAATAAATAATTATTTTTTTACAATGCTATGTATTTTTCATTTTCAAAGGTAAATATTTTGTATTGACCGTTACCGATTAATTTTCGTTCATCTAAATCATCAGCTTCTATTTTGGATGTGGTTAAAAAAATAATTCCAATACAGTTCCGTGCGTTACAATTAGGATATTTCCTGATTTTTTTGTTCTTCTCTAATTTTTTTCTAGGCCTTTTTAAAAAAATCGTTCTAATCCATCTTTTAATTCTTCTCCTTTTATATTTTTTTGGCATTGTAATTTTTACATCGTAAAAAGTAATTATGGGCTTTTTTCGGATATTTAACGAAAGTTTCTTTAAATGTCAGACCTTGCCATTCTCCAAAGTGAATTTTCGTTTAATTCAGGTAATTTTTGAAGTTTTAATTTTTTTGATCTGAAGTTTTTTTCTTGTTCATATTTATTATTTTTCTAAGATCATTTCTGCAGTAGCAATTGTTCGTCCCATTTGGCTTGTGTAACCTGCTTTAAATTTTATATTTTTTTAAGTTCATTGGCAGTTTCTTTTTACTTTTTTTCAATTCCTTCTGGAGTAAGTGGTGAGTTTAACTGACCTTGAAATTTTTCCAGTACATTCCATTCTGTTTGTCCGTGTCTGACAATGTATAGTTTTTAATTTATTATTCATGTTTTTTTATCCTTTCTGTAATTCTTTATATTATAGAACTCAAATTTAATTTGTTCGTTTAATAAAAAGATTTGAGTAACTTAATATTTATATCATATCATAAAAAAATTTTTTTCAACTTTTTATTTTTTTAAATTTTTTTACTAAAGTAAGATAGTATAAGTTTTGAATTTATTTTAAAAATTAGGTGATGAAGATAAAAAAATAATTATGATTTTTTTAATTTTCTTTATATGAAAAAAATAATTTATTAATTTTAAGTAATAAATTAAAAATTTATGAAAATAAATAGCAATAAAAAAATAAATAATGTGGTATAATTAGAAAGTGATAAATTGTAATTTTTAAAAATTAAGCAGTTTTTTTACAATTGAAATATGAAAAAGCATAAAATAGTGAACAGTTTTTTTATGTTATTAGTAAAAAAAGGGGATAATTGGAGGAATTTAAAAATTATAGTTAGGAAAGGGAAATTAGATGATTTGGATAATTGGAGGAACAAAGGATTCTAGAATTATTTTTAGATGAGGTTATGAAAGCCAGGAAGATGACATTGTTGTGAGTACGGCTACTGAATATGGCGGGAAATTACTTGAGGATGTGACTGAAAATAAACGGATACATATAATTTCAGAAAGATTGGGTGTATTACAAATTGAAAATTTAATTTTGGAAAAAAACATTGATTAAAATTATGGCTGGAAATTTAAGAAAGGCGATATAGTCAGCATATATAGAAATATGTATGCATAGGCAGTTTTAAAACTGTTCTAATACTGCTTGAATTGCTGGAAAACCCTAAAGCCAATTTGACTACAACATAATATCTTTTTTTGAACAAAATTTAGATATAAGTGTGAATGTTGCGAAAGCGGAAAAAATAAATTGGATGGCATAAATATATAAAGTTTATCGTGGTTAAAGCCTAAGTGCTAAAATTAAATAGAAAAATGGGCAATCAGCAGCTAAGACTGAAAAGTAAAGTTCAACGACTATCCCTTTAGGGAGTACACCAAAGCTGGTGGAAGCGGGCAGACCCAAGCAGGTGAGGCTGTGGGATAAGATATAGTCTGTGCTTAATAGAAATATTAAGAAGTTCAGAAGTATTGCAATTTATTAATATAAGAAACTGATATTAATAATATAATTACAGTATTTGAGAGAACTGCATAGGAAGTAGCGAGCCTATGTGAACGATAACTTCTAAAAATAAAATAAGTTTTAGAAGTTCAGTTAATTATTGATGCAAGTCATCCGTATGCACAAAATATTAGCAATACTGTCATTTCAATGGTAAGTTATTTAAATGAGCGGAATATTGCAGAGAAAAAGATAAAAATATATAAGATTTGAAAGAAAAAAATATTGGATTATGGAACTGAAAATGTATTTCAGTTTAAAAAGTTTGAAGGAGCTAATTGTATTTTTTTGAATAAATTTGAAAACAAAAAAATATTGAGTACATTGGGATCAAATTCTTTAGCAGAGTTAAGAGGTATAGAAGAAAAAGAATAATTTATTTATTAGGATACTGCCCTACAACGGTTTCTATACAAAAATGCAGAAAAACTTGGATATTTGCCTAAAAATATAATTGCTATGCAAGGACCTTTTTTTCTAAAAGAAATGAATGTTGCAATATTGAAAAATTATAAAATTGATTAAAACTACAACTGTAAAGTATGTAATTGAAACTAAAAATTGCAAATTAGTTTGTAAAGTATAGTCAGCATATATAGAAATATGTATGCATAGGCGGTTTTAAAACTGCCTGATACTGCTTGAATTGCTGGAAAACCCTAAAGCTGGTTTAACGACAACATAATGTCTTGTTTAGGATAAAATAAATATGAAGATATAAGTGTGATCGTTGCGAAAGCGGAAAAAATAAACCAGATGGCATAAAAAATAGAAATGGTTAAAACCTAAGTGCTAAAAGAAAATTTATCTTAAAAACAATGGGCAATCAGCAGCCAAGACCGCAAGGTAAGGTTCAACGACTATCCCTTTAAGGGAGTACACTAAAGCTGGTGGAAGCGGGCAGGCTCAAACAGGTAAAGCTGTGGGATAAGATATAGTCTGTGCTTAATAGAAATATTAAGAAGTTCAAAAATATCTTAAAAAATATAAGATGTTAATAGAACTGCATAAGAAGCAGCGAACTTGTGTGAACATAAACTCTTTAAGAAAATAAGAGATTTCAGTATCTTATTACAAAGGAAAGTGGAGAAACAGGTGGAGAACTTCAAAAAGTTCAAGCATGTCAGGAATGTGGAGTTGGTATTTTAACAATAAAACGTCCAGTATTGGATTATGGAACAATTTTTTATTAAATAGTGCAAGAATACTTGCGACTTTAGTCGTGAGACATGTACTCGTAGAGTATGAATTGCACGAAAATTTTAGTAAGCATATAGGGAAACTTGTATGTAGACACGGAGCAAAACTGTGCAACAAAGAAACTGGATTGCTGGGAACTCTTAAAGCTAGTATAACCACAACATAATATCTAAGTGAAAACATGGTATAAGTGTGAAGGTGGCGAAAGCAGAAAAAATATATTAGATGGTGCAAGGTTAAATCCTAAACATTATGATAATAGACAATCAGCAGCTAATCCTGAAAAGGAAAGTTCAACGACTATCCCTCGTGAGGGGAGTACAATACAAGCGATAGGTATTGGAAGTGGTTTCGCCTAAGTCCTTGAAATAGGATATGGATAAGATATAGTCTGTGCTTGTTAGAGATAACAAGAAGTTCATAAGAGAACTGCGTAAGTAGTAGCGTACTTATGTGAACGACGCTTCCCACTGTTGTGGGGTTTTAAAAAAACTTTAAAAAAATATTTAAAAAATAAACAGATAAAAAGTAGAATACATGGTATAATATCTCTGGTGAAAAGGAGGTGATATCTATGTATTTAACTTTAAAACAACAGGTAAAACATCTTAGTAAAAAGGAGTTTAGGAATTTAAAATATTTATCTCATATAGCCAAGAACTTAACTAATGAAGCTATATATAATGTTAGACAATACTATTTTTAAAAAAATAAAAAAAGTATTTAAGTTATAATGAAAACTATAAAATGCTTAAAAAAATAGTGAGAATTATAAGAAATTAAATTCTAATATGGCTCAACAAATTTTAAAAAGAAGTAGATGAAAGTTTTTAAATCGTTCTTTGCACTTTTTAAAAACTTGCTAAGAATGGTCAATATAATGGTAAAATAAAATTACCTAATTATCTTGATAAAGATGGTTTTATAACTCTTGTTATAGGTTTTGTAAGATTAAAAGATGATATGCTGATAGTTCCTTATTCAAATTCGTTTAAGAAAAACTCATCAGGAAGTTAAAATTAAGCTCGCCACCAGTATTAAAAAGACAAGAAGATAAAAAGAGATTAGGATAATACCAAAAACAACATTCTAGGTACTTTGAAATTCAATATACTTACGAAGTAAAAAGAAGTTCAAAGGGAATTAAATGAAAAACAATGCACTAGGGATTGATTTAGGTATAGATAATCTTTGTACTTGTGTAACTAATAATGGAGCATCATTCATAATAGATGGTAGAAAATTAAAATCAATAAATCAATACTATAATAAGATAAATGCAAAAATTACAAAGTATAAAAAGATAAGCAAAAGACCTCCCGAACAACATTAAGACAAAAAAAGAATAACTAGAAAGAGAAATAATCGTATAAATGATTATCTTTCAAAAGCGAGCAAGAATAATTATAAATTATTGTCTTAATAATGATATAGGAAAAACTAGTTCTAGGATATAATGAAGATTTTTCAAAGAAATTCAAATATTGGAAGTATAAATAATCAAAAACTTTGTAAATATACCATATGGAAAAATTAAGAGATAAATTAATATACCTGTGTAAACTATATGGAATAGAATTTAAAACTACAAGAAGAGAGTTATACATCAAAAAGCAAGTTTCTTTTGATAGAGATGAAATTCCAATATATGATAAAGAAAAATCCGCAAGAATATATATTCAGTGGAAAAAGGATAAAAAGAGGACTATATCAAACAAATGCAGGTAAGTTCATAAATGCAGATTGTAACGGAGCATTAAATATATTAAGAAAAAAGTAAAGTTGTGGACTTAAGTGTCCTATACAATAGAGGTGAGCTGAACACACCTAAAAGAATAAGGGTAGTTGTTGTGCTATCAAACTTCTTAGAAAATTTTTAAATAATTTTAAAGATTTTAGAACCCTGCGACTTTAGTCGTGGGAGGTTCAGACGATTAAAGAATTAATTGAATATGTAGTGAAATCATAAAATGAAAGGAGAATTAGGCTTGAAGAGTGTACAAAAGGAAACGGTAATTGAATTTGAAGAAAAAAAATCTAAATTTATTGGATACATTAAACCAGTTTCAACAGTGGCTGAAGCAGAAAAATTTATCGATTCAATAAAAAAAATGCATCCGACAGCAACTCATAATGTCCCACTTTACAGAGTTATAGAAAGTGGGCAGGAATACTTTAAATATAATGATGATGGCGAACCTGGCAATACAGCTGGAAAGCCTATGGCGGAAATACTGAAAATTTTGGATATTTATAATGTTGCGTTAGTTGCTACAAGATATTTTGGCGGCATAAAACTTGGAGCTGGTGGACTTATAAGAAATTATGCTAAAACTGCAAAATTGGCTGTTAATGAAGCCGGAATTGTGGAATATGTAGAAAGATCTATTTTTATTTTGGACTATGATTATGAAAATACTTCTGAAATAGAAGCATTTTTAAATGGAAAAAAAGTCAAAAAAATTTGGAATAGAAATATTAGAGAAAAAAACTATTCAAATAGAGTAACAATGAAAATATTGGCAAACGATGAAATTGAATCTGAACTAAATGGACTGCAGAAAATTATTGTAATAAAAAAATGTAGAAAAAAATTTGGGTGTATTGTCAAATCATGCATAACAAAAAAAGTAAAAAAATAATATAAAAAAATATTTTTTTAAGAGGCTGTCTCATAATTTAAAAAAATAATTTTATTAACATAAATATTATATATTTTAAAAAAATTAATAGATATTATTTTTTTATTGATTCTATAAATATGGTAAAATATATAAAATTTATGATTTAGGAATTTTTATTTATTTTATGAAACAGCCCTATTTTTTTCTTATTACTGTGTTGTCAAAATAATATTCATTCTGATGAATAACAGTCCAATATTTTCTTATATCCTCTATTTAATGCATTCTATATCCTTGATACTTTTTTTCTTTATTTTTATTCATGCTGTAAAAAAATTTCCGTATCAAACCATTTATATTCTCATTTGTTAAGAAATTTTGGTATATCATTTACTATGTTTTTTTATATATTTTTTTGTTGTGATTGATTATCCAATACACCTTTAAAAAAATCAAAAAAATTTTTAAAAAAAGTAGTTGACAAATAGATTTAAATATGATATTATATTTCTTGTCTGTGAGTGGTAAAAAAATAAACAGATAAAAGAATAATTGTGCGGCCTTCGTCTAGTGGTTAGGACTCCAGGTTTTCATCCTGGCAACAGGGGTTCGATCCCCCTAGGCCGTACCAAAATTAAAACTGAATATAAAATATTAAATGGTGATTATTTATGGTCGCATAGCTCAGTTGGGAGAGCACCTGCCTTACAAGCAGGGGGTCATTGGTTCGAGCCCAATTGTGACCACCATTATGGAGGTGTAGCTCAGCTGGTTAGAGTGCTTGCCTGTCACGCAAGATGTCGCGAGTTCGAGTCTCGTCACTTCCGCCATTTAGTGCCGCTTTAGCTCATCTGGTAGAGCAACTGACTTGTAATCAGTAGGTGGTTGGTTCGAGTCCGACAAGCGGCACCACTATTTAAATTTAGAATGTTGTGGAGAGGTTCCCGAGTGGCCAAAGGGATCAGACTGTAAATCTGCCGGCTCAGCCTTCGAAGGTTCGAATCCTTCTCTCTCCACCATTTTTTTATAAAGATAAAAAAATTGTTATAAATATATAAATCATAATTCGTAGGAGGAATTATTAGCTATGGTTAGAAAAATAAAAGGAGCTGGAAATAAATCAGGTGGAAGCCAACAGGATATAATTAAACAAGCTCAAGTAATGCAACAGGAAATGTTAAAGATCCAAGAGGGATTAAAGGATAAATTTGTAGAAAGTTCTGTAGCTGGTGGTGGAATCACTATTAAAGCTAATGGTCAAAAAAATTAGTTGATTTATCAATTTCTTTGGATGTTTTTAAAAGATGCAATTGAAGAAAAATGATTCAACAATTGTTTCAGATTTAATTATAAATGCAGTGAACGAAATCATGGATAAAGCTGAAGAAATGGCTGAAAAAGGAAATGGAAGTAGTTACTGGTGGAGTAAATATTCCAGGATTATTTTAAGAAATAAAATTTTAAATAAATATTTTTTTATTAAAACCAGAGTAGTATCTGGTTTTTTTATTTTTTTCATAATTAATTTTTAAAAAAAGTATTTGATACTAAGCCCCATTTAAAAAAATAGAAGTTATATTCTAACAAGAGATACTGAATCTTTAAAAAAAGTTTATAATCAGTTCGGTGTTTAAATGGGAAATAGTATGAGATGTAAAAAAGAAAGGAGATGGAACAAATGAAAAAAAATATAAATAGAATGATAATAATGATGTTTTTATGTATGGTTGTATATAATTTAGGACATCCAGGAACACCTGACCTGATTCAGATGAGAGGCTGGAAAAAGAGTATTTCCGGAGAGTTTTTAGCATTTATGAGTACGGCTATGTTTATTTCTTCGCCTTATTTAGGAGCATTGGCAGACAGGTTTGGAATGAAGAGGATTTTTGTGCTTATGCCGTTTTTTTATGGGATTGCCCAGCTTGTTTTTGGATTTGTTACAAGTCTTCCTATTATATTTTTGGCTCGGATAATTGCAGGATTTGTTTCAGGGGGAACTTTTGCAGTAGCCTTTGGATATGTCAGTCAGCTATCTGAAAAGGAGGAGAAGGCAAAAAATATAGCTAAAATTAGTTCAGCAATTGTAATTGGAGGGGCGATTGGGCAAAAAATCGGAGGAATTGTGGCAACTGCTGATCCTAGGTATTCTTTTGGGCTGCAGTTTATTTGTGGGGGCATTTTATCGCTTTTTATTTTGGTATTTATTAAATAGTGCAAGAACAATCGCGACTTTAGTTGTGAAATGAATTGCACGAAAATTTTAGTAAGCATATAGGGAAACTTGTATGTAGACACGGAGCAAGACCGTGCAACAAAGAAACTGAATTGCTGGGAACTCTTAAAGCTAGTATAACCACAACATAATACTTTCGTTCAAATATGGTATAGGTGTGAAGGTAGCGAAAGCAGAAAAAATATACTAGATGGTGCAAGGTTAAATCCTAAACATTATGATAATAGACAATCAGCAGCTAAGCCTGAAAAGGAAAGTTCAACGACTATCCCTCGTGAGGGGAGTACAATACAAGCGATAGGTATTGGAAGTGGTTTCGCCTAAGTCCTTGAAATAGGATATGGATAAGATATAGTCTGTGCTTGTTAGAGATAACAAGAAGTTCATAAGAGAACTGCATAAATGGTAGCGTATTTATGTGAACGATGCTTCCCGCTGTTGTGGGGTTTTAAAAACTTTAAAAATATTTAAAAAATATTACTTTTTAATAGATAAAATGTAGAATATACGGTATAATATCTCTGATGAAAAGGAGGTGATTATATATGTATTTAACTTTAAAACAACAAGTAAAAACATCTTAGTAAAAAAAGGAGTTTAGGAATTTAAAATATTTATCTCATATAGCCAAGAACTTAACTAATGAAGCTATATATAATGTTAGACAACACTATTTTTCAAAAATAAAAAAAGTATTTAAGTTATAACGAAAAACTATAAAATGCTTAAAAAAATAGTGAAAATTACAAGAAATTAAATTCTAATATGGCTCAACAAATTCTAAAAAGAAGTAGACGGAAGTTTCAAATCATTTTTTGGACTTTTGAAACTTGCTAAAAATGGTCAATATGATAATAAAAAAATAAAATTACCTAAATATCTTGATAAAGATGGTTTTTACAACTCTTGTTATAGGTTTTGTAAGATTAAAAGATGATATTCTGATAGTTCCTTATTCAAATTCATTTAGAAAGACACATAAGGAAATCGCAATAAAACTACCATCAGTATTAAAAAGGCAAGAAGATAAAAGAGATTAGAATAATGCCAAAAACAACATTCTAGGTACTTTGAAATTCAATACATTTATAAAGTAGAAGAAGTTCAAAGGGAATTAAATAAAAACAATGCACTAGGAATTGATTTAGGCATAGACAATCTATGTACTTGTGTTACAAATACTGGAGTTTCATTCATAATAGATGGTAGAAAATTAAAATCAATAAATCAATACTATAATAAGACAAATGCAAAAATTACAAAGTATAAAAAGATAAGCAAAAGATTGAGCGAACAACATTAAGACAAAAGAGAATAGCCAGAAAGAGAAATAATCGTATAGAAGATTATCTTTCAAAAGCAGACAAGAATAATTGTAAATTATTGTCTTAATAATGATATAGGAAGAATAGTTCTAGGATATAACGAGGATTTTCAAAGAAAAATCAAATATTGGAAGTATAAATAATCAAAACTTTGTAAATATACCATATGGAAAAATTAAGAGATAAATTAATATATCTATGTAAACTATATGGAATAGAATTTAAACTGCAAGAAGAAAGTTATACATCGAAAAGCAAGTTTCTTTGATGGAGATGAAATCTCGATATATGATAAAGAAAATCAAAAAGAATATATATTCAGTGGAAAAAAAGAATAAAAAGAGGACTATATCAAACAAGCACAGGTAAAATCATAAATGCAGATTGTAATGGAGCATTAAACATATTAAGAAAAAGTAAAGTTGTGGACTTAAGCGTCCTATACAATAGAGGTGAGCTGAACACACCTAAAAGAATAAGGGTAGTGTAAAGCTATCAAACTTCTTAGAAAAATTTTTTTGAATATTTTTTTAAAGATTTTTAGAACCCTGTGACTTTAGTCGTGGGAGGTTCAGGAGAGAAATTGTAAAAGAACCAGTAAATATGTCAAACATTAAAGATAATAAGAGTTTAAATCCGTTTTCGACTTTTTAGATATATAAAGGAACTTGATGGATTTTCAAAAATTTTTTTCTGTCTTATAATTTTTTTATCTGGAATTGGGATTTATTCTTATGCGAGCGCGTTAAATTATTTTTTTAAATTTTACGAAAAAAAGTTTCGGCAGATACAATCGGAACTTTTTGTAATGTGTTCATCACTTTTTGGCATTTTTTAGGGACGGCATTTTTTTCTAGAAAAAGTTATTAAAGAGATTTAAAGAAAAAAATTATTCATAAAGTTATGATTTTTTTACTGGTATAATATTGATGTCATTTATATTTTTTTAGAGTAAAGTCAGGAACGACGCCATATTTTTATAATGGTCGCTTATACAATGACCTACGAAATAGTACGTTCTCTTGGAAATACGATTATTGCTAGAAGATATGTTGAAAATCAAGGTAAAATTCTAGGAGTAGTGTCTGCAGCAGATTCGCTTGGAAATGCTGTCGGTTCTTTTTATCTGGGCATTTACTGGCATTTAATCCATTTTTGCCATTTATTGCGAATATTGGAATAATGGCTGTTGTACTAATTTTAATCAAAAATTTTAGTCGTGTTTTTTTGATAAATTCTGATTGATTAAGTAGTTTTAAAAAAGAGGAAATAAAATCTCTTTCATTAGGTAACGGATTTATTATAAAAAGGGGCCTTGACCCCTTGCCATAAAATAAAACCAAAAATATATTTTCTATTTTTTTAAATTTATTTTTTTAAATCTAATACAAATTTTTGTTAAATCTTCAGTAAATGCTTCTGCATTAACCTTTACTTTTTTTCTGAAAAAAATCATCTAAATTGTCTTTTTATTTCTTTAGATTTATTTTTCAAATTTTTTTCCTTTAGTTCTTTATATTCAATATCTGTTCTTAATTTTTCTTTCATATTCTTCCGCCAATTCCAAATCTTTTTCTTACAATTTTTTTGCATCTTTTTCTTAAAAATAGTTTCTGTTTCATATTTATTCAAAAAAAGTTATCAAGTTCAGAAGTGTTTGATTCAGATGTTAGCAAAAATTAAGGCATAATGGTCATTTACCAAATATTTTTGACACATCTTCAAATATACCAACTACTTTTTTTATCAGCCTTTTTCACCATGGCTTCCGCCTATTAAAGCTCCGATAGTTCCCCCAAAAAAATAACACCTAATGGTCCTCCAATAATTCCGATGAAGCTTCCAAGCAGACCACCGTTTAAAAAAATCCAATATTCCCATTTTTTTATTTACTTCAAATCCATCTTTAAAGGATAATTTATCACTTTCTTTTTTACAACAGTCGCCTGTGTAATTATATAATTTTTCCCCAACATATTTTTTTCTTTTTATATCCGCCAATGCTTCAAATGCGCTTAACTGATTCTTAAATGTCGCAAGTAATACATTATTTTTCCATAATTATCGATCCTTTCATATCTTGTTTTTTTATACATTTTACTCCTTTTTAAAAATAGTTTTTTTATTGTGCTGTCACTTATTTTTTTACTTTTCAAAAATAAATTTATTCCCATAATTCCAGCAATAATAAATCCCAATAATCCTAATCCAGAAATCCCAAAAAAATTTTTGGCGGGATATTTGCCAAAGCCAGTATTGATGAGCCAACAAACAGTGATGAGATGATAATCGCCAAAAACTAGTTCCTCAAAAGTTTTTTTGAAATTTCTCAAATCCAATTATTTCATGCCTATGTTTTTAGTTCATTTTTTTGAATTTTTTTCCAAAATTGTTTTTTTAAATCTGTCGGCAAAGTTAGCCAGTTTTTCAGAAAAAGTTTCCAGTTTTTCTTGTTTCCTTTTTAAAAAAATATTAATCGGATTTATTCTCTCCTTTGCAATTTTGTCCATATATGGTCGCATAACTTCATTAATGTTAAGATTTGGATCTAAATGCCGTCCAATTCCTTCAATTTGACCAATTCCCTTTATCAGCAAATAAATATCTTCTGAAAGTAAAAATTTGATTATCACTGAATATTTTTTTCTCGCTTTTTTTCAAAAATTGTAACAATATCTATATTTTTCTAGTGAATTTTTCATCAATCATTTCGATTATCTCGTAAAGTTCCCTCTCAAATTTCCTTTCATCTGGTACTTCAAATTTAATTGCTAATTCCTGTATTGTTTCAACCATTTTTTTCACATCTTTTTTTAGTGAATAAATAATCAAATTAATTAAAAATTCCCGCTCATTTGGATAAAGTTTTCCCATTGCCCCAAAATCAATAAATACAATTTGCCCGTTTTTCCTTTTAAAAAAATATTTCCAGGATGAGGATCAGCGTGAAAAAAATCCGTGCTTCAAAAAAATTGCGTTAAATAAAGGTCAAGTCCAATTCTAGCTATTTTTTTAGGATCTTGCCCTATTTTTTTATTATTTTTTTCTTTGTCGGTAATTTTAAAGCCTTCTATCATTTCCATTGTGAGAATACGATCGTTGGAAAGCTGCTTGTACACAGCTGGCACGTGGATTCTGTCATCCTCTTTAAAGTTATTTGCAAATCGTCGCATATTACGAAGTTCATTATTTAAGGAAAGTTCCTCATTCAGCATTTTTCTCAAAACTTTCCACAATATTTCCAATATTCATTTTTTTATATCTTCATAATAATTTTTCCAAAGTTTTTTTGCAAGATTTTTCATAATTTCCAAATCAATTTCCACAACAGGCTTTTATATTTTTCCCGCTGTATTTTTTTACAACGACCTTTTCTTCATTTTTTTAATCTGCCTTTAAATACTTGTCCAATTGAAGCTGAGGCCATCGGTTCTTCTTCTATTTCCTCAAAATAGGCATCTATTTCAATCCCAAGTTCCAAATTCATTTTATTTCTTACATCAACTTTTTCAACTTCTACATCATCCTGCAATTTTTTTGAAGCTCTGTTATCATTTCTTCAGGCAAAAATATCCTTTCTATTGCTTAACATTTGCCCAAATTTCACATACACAGGACCCATTTCTTCAATTGCCATTCTTATTCGCTCATAAAAAAAGTACAGGAATTTATTTCATTAATTTTTGTCACTGTATTTTTCGTTTTACATTTTTAGGAATATATCTTTCCAGTTCCCCCTTTTAAACAATTCATCAAATCCATATTTGGCAATTACAGAGGAAAGTTTCATAAGTCTTCTTGTTTTTTTGCATAAAATCTACCATTTATTCTGCTTCTCCTTTTTTTCACTTTTTTTAATAGTCTTTTGTAAAAGGCTAAAATACAAGATTTTTAAATTAATTAAACTTTTTTAAAAAGTATTTTGTAACATCGAAAAAAATACAATAATAAGCATTAATACAAGCAAAAAAATATCATTCCAATAAAATGAACCTTTTCTTCAATTTTTTTATTAATTTTAATTCCAAAAAAATTCAGGAATTATAAAAATTAATCTTCCTCCATCAAGTGCAGGAATTGGCAGCAAGTTCATAATTCCGATATTTATGGAAATTAAAATAAAGACACCAAGCATAGCAAACAGACCTCCTTGCCCATAAGCCTCTCCAATGACTTTAGGAAGCCCTACAGGACCTGTCATCTCCTTCATTGCTACTTTCCCTGTCACGAGCATTTTAACACCGTCAAGCGTCATTTTAAAGTAATCTCCGAACATAATAAAACTTATTTTTTTATTCTTTCTCCAAATGTTGATTTTTGACTTAGTAAATGAATTCCAAGGATATTCCCCTTAGTTTTTTCACTATAAGTCAATTTTACATTTTCAGTAATTTCCTTGTTATTTCTCAATATTTTTAAAACAACATCTTCATTTTTATAACTTTGACTGATTTCACCAATTTTTTTTGTCATCTCAGTCCAGTTTTTTTATATTTTTACCATTAACTGCCAAAATTTTGTCATTTACTTTCAATTTTCCATTTGCTTTTGAATTTTGCTCAATTCCTCCAACTATTGCCTGTGAATATTGAGGAGGTACAGTTCCTGCAATAGAAAGCATTATGTATAAGGCAATCAAAGCGGAAATAAAATTCATTACAACTCCTGCAATTAGCACAATAAATCTGCTAAATGGAGATTTTTGTAAAAAAATCCATTTTTCTGAATATTTTTCCTGCCTTTTTCAATTCTTGCTTTACAGCCGTATCTAATCTTTTTTTCCACTTCACTAATAAATTCTTCATCTTTAATTTCATTCTCATTATTTTTTCACCTTTCAATTTTTTTCAATAATTTCATCCATTTTTTTCTTTCTTAAATGCTTCCAAGTCAAACTTTTTCAGGTCGCATTCCTTCCAATATTGACAAATCCTCCCAATGGTAAAAATTCTAATTGAATAAACTGTTTCCTTCTTTTTACTGAAAAAAATTTTTGGCCCCATCCCAATTGCAAATTCTGTAACAGGCATTCCAAAATATTTGGCTGTAGCAAAATGCCCTAGTTCATGTATAAATACTATTATTCCTAAAATTATTATTGTAAAAATTATTCCCATTACTCACTCTCCATTTTTTTATATTTATATTTTTTTAAATTATTAAAAAAATACTGCTTTTAAATGAGAAAAAAACTCAAAAAAAGCAGTTAAATTCCAAAAACTTAACTTTTTGATATTTGATTATAAGTAAGTACCGTCTCCTTCATCTTCTCCTAATGAAGCATCAATATCTTCGTAATCAATTTCCATTGGAATAGAAGTTAAAACTTTATCGGTAACTTTTGACAAATGTGCACTCATTGCATAAGCGGCTCCACTTACAAAATCTATTACCCTTTGTCCTACTTCATATTCTAGAAATTCCAAACTGAATGTTACAATTTTATTTTCTTTTATTGCATCTGCAATTAATCTCGAATCTTCAAAAACTTTTGGTCTAATAATCGAGACATTTACTTTAGATGTTGGCATTTTTGTAATTTCCTCCTTTTTTCCTACCCCAAAAAGGCTTCCTATCCCCTTTTTTTCTTCAGGCTGTTTTTCTGGTTCTACACGGGCTGTTGCTGTTGTTTTGTGCTGAACTTTAGACTGCTGATTTTTGTTGTGGCTGCTCTGTTGCCACTTCTTTTTTTTCATTTTCTGACAATTCTTCAGATAATTCGTCATCATCATCATCTTCAATGTCATCGCCAAAAAATTCCATTAATTTTTTTTTAAGTCCCAAAGCATAACCTCCTATTCAAATAATTTACTTCCTATTCTAATTATAGTTGCACCATTTTTTAATGCTTCTATATAGTCATTTGACATTCCCATAGAAAGAGTTGTAATATAATCATATTTTTTTCCTGATATTCTTCCTTCCAGATTTCTCATATTTGAAAAAAATAATCATTTATTTCTTCCTTGCTTGCCTCAAACGGAGCCATTGTCATAAAGCCTATTATTCTTACATTGCTCATGGAAAAAAATATTTCTCGCTATCTTCTTTAAAATCTTCAATGTAAACTCCTGTTTTTTTGATTCTTCCTTTGAAACGTTAATTTCAATTAATCCATTTATAATTCTGTCATTTTCAATAGCTTTTTTTATTTATTTCTTTTTAAAAGTTCATAAGAATCAATTGAATGTATTAAATTTACACTATTAATTATATACTTTATTTTTATTTTTTTGCAACCTTCCAATAAAGTCCCATTTAATATTTTTTTATATTTTTTTCATCTGAAAATTCATTCAGCTTATCCCGATAAAGCTGAGCCCGATTTTCACCAAAGTAATCATAGCCCATTTCAATTAGAGTCTTATGTTCCTCTACATTAAGATACTTGCTTACAAACAGAATTTTTAACTTTTTTTCAGGATAGGGAGAATATTTTTTTATATCTTCCAAAAATTTTTTTATAATTCTGCTGAATTTTTTTACACTGTTCAGTTCCATTCCTGCTCCTTACTGTTTTGACTTGTTGTATTTGAGATATATTTGAAATCTTTTTAATATAAAGCAATTTACTGTGTATATCTTTTATAAGAACAAATATGATATTTTTACAATTACACTATTATAACCTTTTTTTAAATAAATTCAACAAATACATCATTTGCTAGCAACATTCCCTTTTTTTGTCAGTCGAATTCTTGCCTCACAAGTTTTTTTCGCTATTTTTTTGTCAAAAACCTCTATTATTTTTTTGTATTTTTTTGTTTTTTTCATGAGAAATTCTTTGTTTTTTATCGGTAAAATTTATTTTTTTCCAGGAAAAAAATTTTTTTCCAGCAATCCACTTTCTATAAGTTTTTTTCAACCTTTTTCATCTTCAAAATATTCAATTCCCTCTTGAATAAGTCCTGATCTCAACATTTTTTAGCTTCTCGCTTTCAGTTTCATCCACAATTTCAACCGTATTTTTCATCAATCGGCAATTTTTCCATCATCAATCAGATTATAATATTTCTTAAAAAGTCCGTACATTGCTGTGCCTATTATCGCCAAAAATAACTAGCAAAGCACTCATTCCAACGCCAATAAATTTCTGATTTCGCCAATATTTCAAATTATGTCTTCCCGCATTTTTTTCTGCAATTTTTCTTAAATCATCAAATTTTTTTATTTCATTAATTTCAACATCTTTATCTTCATCATCTATTCTTGCAAAATTAGAAATCTCATACTGACAATATCCATTTTTCCCCAAAAAAATCAATAATTTTTTTCATACATTTCTGCTTCCAAATCCTGATCAATTTCGGATAAAATCCCCTTTTGCAACTTGCTCCAAAAAACCGTTCCTTCTTCCCAAATAAGCGAATAAATCGACACATTTTCAGGTTTTAATTCCCGCAAAATATCAAGATCCCTTTGCAAATCCTCAAGACTTTGATTAGGAATCCCGAACATCAAATCCACCGTAATATTGCAAAATCCTGCCTCTCTTGCCATTTTTATAAACATTTATTGCATCATCAGAACTATCTTTGCCCTTCAATAAATTTTAAAACATGATCCTGAAAAACTCTGAATACCGATACTTAACCTATTTATTCCAATTTTGTTAAGTTTTTTCAGTTTTTCAAAAGTCACATCCGTCGGATTCAACTCCAGCGTAATTTCAGCATTTTCAGACCAGTCAAGTTCGTCTAATATTTCGCTTATCATCGCAACAGGCAGCAAAGAAGGTGTTCCTCCGCCAAAATAAATTGTATCATATTTGATTTTTTTGGATACATTCTAATTTCTTTAATCAAATAATCCGTATATTTTTTTATATTCCTTTTCCATTCTCACAAATGTGCAAAAGTCGCAGTATTCACACTTTTTTTATCACAAAATGGAATATGGATATATATGGCATCAATATTTTTTTCTTTCGATGCTTTAATATTTTTTTACTTCAATCATTATTTTTTTACCTTTTTTTAAATTACTTAATATATTTTTACCATATGTAAGATGTGATTTCAAACTTTTTGCATTAATATTTTTAATAAAAAAATTACAAAATTTCAGATAAAACAAAAGGGAGAAATACAACTCCCTCTCTAACCTTCTTTTTTTAGTTATTTAAGTTCAAATTCAAACGATTTTGATATTGTACATTTCAAAATTTCTGGATTTTTTTATTTTTTTACTCTTATTTTACTAGCGACCTTTTCTTGCTTCTTGTTGAAAAAAATCGAATTTCCTCCTAATACTGAAATTACACTAACAGAACCGCTACTATTGAAATAAAATTTTACTGAAACAGTAACAACTCCTTTATTCCCAAGCGCTTCGTCTTTGCAATAGGATAACTTAAATTCGGATTATACGAAACTGTAAAATCTTTTTCCCTCATTACAAACATTTATGTTTTTCTTTACCTTTTTCATTATTTCTTTTCTGTTCATTATCATCATTTTTTTGCTAGATTTTTTTGCTAATTTTTTTCTAAATTTCTTACCTTTGAACTACCACTATCTTCAGCTTTCCTATTAATATTTCCTCTGTTGCTACCATCTTTTCCACTGTTACCGTCATTACCTAATTTCTTAACAAAAGAAGCACTTTTTAACATTTTTTTATTAACACCATCTCCATGATTCCCAATTTCTTCACTAAAAAAATATTAGTTCTTGTCTTATTAATATGAGAATCATTTTTGATTATTTCCAACAGTATTTTTCTGAAACATTTTTTTGAAATATTTGTAGGTGTTGATGTTGTATCTACCGCCTTTTTCTTTTTGAAACTACTTTCACATCCTCATTTTTTTGCAAAACTTTTTTTCAGTGTACTTAATTTCCTTCTGATCATTCAAGTTACTAATTTTTCTTTGAGTTAGATTCAAATCTTGAGTTTGAAATTCCATCATTTTTGTGAAATTTCTATTTTTCTCAGAATTTCTAATATTTTTTTAGTATTATGAACATCCTTCACTCTCTCATTATTTACAAATTTTTTTATTTTTCCTCTCCATTATTTTTTTATTTCTGTCCACTCCTTCTGAAACATTTGTAAACACACTTTCACTCAAATTTATCGTTATTGGCTCATTTTTTTCTTATTTTTCTTTTTCATTATTATTTGAAACATAATAGGCTACAGGAATAAATAAAGCAATAACATTTAAAACAATTGAAATTATATAAAAATTTCATTTTTTTCCCTTTCTTTAACGCTTTAAACAGATTTATGAAACAAACTCACTTTTCTAAAATTCGTAACTTGCTCCAATGTAATAAGTTCGTTCATCAGCTGGTGAATATACTGTACTTCCTGTAAGAGGATCTTTTCCTTGCGTAATATTGTATTTTTTTATTAAATATGTTTTTTTACTCCTGCATTAAGTCCAAATCCATTTTTTTATGTTTATATTTCAATCCTAAATCCGTTGTAGAATATGAAGGTATTTTTTCATTGTAGGTATCCACTGAACTTGAGTAATAATTTAAGTTAGCAGTCGTTCTCAAACCATCTGCTATTTCATAATCAAGTCCTAATGTAACTTTTGTAGATGGAACTCCTGGTATTTTTTGTCCATCTTTGAAATTGTAAGTTGTTGAAGCTAATACATCATCTCCAACTTTCTTAATTTTTGGCATTTACATATGTAAACGATTCATTTATTCTCAATTTACCTAAATATTGTTCAGAAAATAGCTCTACACCTGTTCTTTCAGTAGCTTTTAAATTATGGAATGTCCATCTTGCTGTACTTGGTCCTCCCAACACTCCGTGATCCATATTCAAATATATTTCGTTATTTGTTCGTGTATGAAACGCTGTAGCATTTACAAATGAATTCCACAACATATCTTTAAATCCTACTTCATACGTATTAATTTTTTCTGTTTTTAAATTATTTAAAGTATAATTTCTAGCTCCTGGTGCATAATCAACAAATTCTGTTGCGACTGGTGATCTAAATCCTCTTTCATATTTCGCATAAACATTTCCTGTATCAGAATATTTGTAATTAAGCCCCACTTCATAAGCACTATTACTATCTTTTCTCGAACCATGTATTTCTCTTGCTGGAATAGTTACAAATCCTCTTCCACCGGGTACCGGCATTCTTGTAGACGGAACTTCTCTATTTGTTTTATATTCTGCTCTTTCAAATCTATACCCTGCTGTCCCTTCTAAATTACCAACAAGTTTATGACGCCCTAACAAATAAAATGAATTCGTTTCTTTCGCTAAATCAACATTCATAATTGGTGTTCCAAATATAGTTTGTTCTCTACTTCCCTTATGATTAATGTAGTTATATCCAAAAATTATATTCCCATTTTCAAGTCCATAATTTCCCTTAAAATTAATTCCTTTTTTATTATCTTCAAATTTCGTTTTAGGCATTCCATACATAGTTTTATTTGTATCCTGTTTATATCCTGTCAATGACAATTTCAAATTATCAGTAACTTTTTCCTTCTGTATCCCAAGCTATACTCTTTTCTATTAACATCAATATCACTCAAAAATTCCAGGTTGTCTTCTATCACTCAAAAAGTTGTGATTTTTGTTAAATCTGACGCCAATGTTTCTTCTGAATCATATCTCGACGCTTTTAAATTTCAAACTATGATTATCTGTTATATTATATTTCAAACTCCCATTCAAATATTCATTTGCTTCTTTTTGACCCTCTTCTATAACCTTTTCCATTAACATTTTTCATATCCTAAATCAATAATAACTTTATTCCCGTAATTGATTCCCTGCATCAAATCCTAATTTATTTGTCCCATAAGAACTATTTTTGATAATATACTTTACCAGAAGCTCCTTCTTTTTGTCCTATCTTTTGTAATGATATTTACAACTCCACCTCGAGTTCCACTTCCATACAGAACTGTTCCTCCACCATTTATTATTTCCACTCTTTCTACATCATTAACAGATATCGTATTTAAAGGAATATACGCATGAGAAGTGTCAATCGTATCCATCGCAACATCCCCATCAATAAGTATTTTTTTACCGAAGAAACTGCTTTTAGAAATATTCGCACTTGTCCCCAATCCAAATCTACCTTGCCCTCTAATATCTACTGCTGAACCAAATCCAGTTTGTGTTATATTAATTCCTGGTGCCTGTTTCAATATATCTTCTACCGTATTATATCCTTTTTCTTTAATATCCTCTGATGTAATAATAGTTACATTTTTTTATCTGATTATCAACATTATCACTAAATCCTGTCGCTGTCACAACTGTTTTTTTCAAGTTTCCTTCATATTTTTCCCTCTGCATATAAAGATAAACTAGCTAAAATTAAACTTAAAATTGTAATTTTTTTAACATAAACTCTATTCTCGCATGACATCAGTATTTTTTTGCCACGCTCTCCTTTTCTATTTTTATTATTTATCATTTTTTTGTATATTAAGACTAACATTTTTTTACATTTTTCATTACGTAATTTCGACATTACTTCTACAATATATCCATATTCAAGATGCTCATCCGCCGTCAATGTCACATTTTTCAAGCATTTCTTTTAGGTAATTTCAAAATTTCACTATGAATATTCTCTTCTGAAATTTCTTTAATATCATTACCCATCTTTTAAAAAAATATTTCTTATTTCTATTTACTATTATTTCTGCCTTCGTTTCTTCCTTCTTATCAAATTTAGCATCTGATTTTTGGAACAGAAAGTTGAAATTGTGAATATTTATTAAATGCTGTGGCAATCATAAAAAAAATATTAATAACATAAATATAACATCAATAAGATTAAGCATTGATATCTCTGCATTCTGTCTACTTCTTCTATTAGAAAATTTCATTTTTTATTCCTTTCAATACTTTATAATTCTATTTTTTCACTCTTCCCATAATATGCAAAGCTGTCCTCTCCATTTCCAACGCTATTGCATCTATTCTTCTATTAAAGTAATTATAAAAAATTAAAGAAGGTATCGCTACAATTAGACCAAACGCCGTAGTATACAGTGCCTCAGATATTCCAGCTGCAACTATTTTTGAACTTTCAGCACTCGCAGATAACGCCGAAAACGATGTTATCATTCCCGTTACTGTCCCAAGAAGCCCCAACTGAGGTGCCGTATTTACAACTGCTCCTAAAAGCCACATTCCTTTTTCCAATTTCCCTGCTTGTGCCAAAACAGCTTCCCTTATTATTTCTTCAAGATACTCCCTCTCTGATTCCTCAATCTTATCCAAATCCAAATCTATATTTTCCATCGTTTTTGTAACAATTCTAGAAACCGAATCTCTTTTTGGTTTTACAATTTCGATAATCTTTTCCCTACTTTCTGTTTTCAACGCTTTAAACAGCTGTTTCCTATACTCTTTTGTAAATTCCCTCTCTTTCGTAGAAAAAATCCATAATTTTTCTAAAATTACTGCAACTCCACAAATAGAAGCCAGCAGTATTCCCCACATAAATATTCCACCTGCGATAAAATAATGTAACAACATCCGTTTTTCCCTTTCTATAAATTATTTTTGATAACAATAATATTTTTATATTAAAAAAATTTATGTTAGTCAAATATTTTTTTATTCTACCAATTTTTAAAAATAAAAAAATGGAACTGCCAAATTAAATTGTACAAATAATAAAAATTCCTGTTATCCTTACAACTTTTTTTAGCAAGTTCCACAACTTTTTTTAAAATTTATTCTAAAAATTTATCTAAATATTCTGATTTCTATTCTAAAAACAAAAAAATCTTTTTACTATTACTTAGCAATTTATCTATAATAATTATTTTTTTCAGCTTCATTTCTTCTAATTTCATCAGAAATTTTTTTCTATCAATTCGTCTAAAGGAAACCCACCACGCATTGAAATCATATCAAGTGTCGCAACTTTAGACATTATCATATATTGAATTGGATCAAGCAATTTCTTGTATGTAGGCGATAATGTTGGCATAAATTCTCTTATGTAGGGATATTTATCTATTATTTCTCCTATTACTGTATTTTCTGTTAGTCCATAAGGATTTTTTTATTTTTCTTCAAAATCTTTTTCATTCTCTTGATTAATTTCAGATTTTTTAGGTTTTTCCCAAGTTACAAGCGTTCTCTTTCCTTCAAGACTTCTTATTCTCGTAACATCTTGCATCATCTCAAGAACCCCTTTAAATGTACCATTTTCATCTCTCACAGCAACATAATAAATATAAATAAATTTCCCATTCATTTCAAGCCAAAAGTCAACTTCATCCTGCTCATTATTTCTAAATGCATCAATTATTTCCAAAACCGAAGCGACACTCTCTCTCGGATGACAGTTTTTAACATCTCTTCCTATAACTCCTGCACTTCTAGGAAAAAAATTCTATGTTTTGTATCAGTGTAAAACTTAACAATCTCATTCTCATCTACAAAAGACAAATCTACTGGCATATGTTGAAAAATCAAATTTATTTGCTCCAAAGTAAGTTTTCCTTGCTTAACATCTAACACATCAGACTTTCCTCTACCTGTATTCATATTATATTTTGAAAGAAGCCCAGCTAAATCATTCATAAAATTACCTGTTTGAGACATATTTTCATTCAAATTTTTCATTTTCCTCAGCTTTTTTTCTTCTTTTTTTCTCAGGCAAAAAAATCCTTTAGGCTTATCAATCAAGAAATATCCTATCTCATCATCTCCACTTCTCATATTCCTAAATTCTTCCTCAGTAATCATTTTAAGTGAAGTTGGAAATAAAATCTCTTCTTCCTTATGCATTATATCCAATGTCAACTCCCAAGCAATTTCCTGTTTCGCATAAAAATTCTTCCATTTTTATCTTCCATTAATAGCTTTCTAGCCTCACTTATATTATCCCTAACCGCATTATCAAAAGTCCACATTATTCTAGACGGTCTGTCAAATCCTTTTTCTTTCTAATATTGAAAATAATTGATGCTGTTTTTCTAGCTAAGTGTGTCAAATTAAATGTATAAAGTTTATCGTAAAACTCCAGCCATCTATTTTTTATAAATTTCTTATTCAATTCTTCCTTCATTTCAGCAATCAACTTTCTAGCCGCTTCATTTTCCTTCAGATAAGTTTTTTTATCGGATGTCCCTCAGGCAACGAAGAGTCCTCTCTTTCAATAATTTCATCAAACAAATCAAGCACATCATTCATCTTATCATGGACAGTCGCATCATCAAATCCTAAATCTTTTTATTTTTCTGCTCAGAATAGGCAAACTCAGCAGGAGTTATCTTTTTATCTTTAAAAAGTCTCCCTTATCAATTTTTCTCGTAGTCTCTACATCAACATTTCCTTCTATATAATTTTTTTCTTAATTTTTCGTCATTTTTCTCAATCAAATCAAAATTTATATTCAAATGATCCTTCATATTTGCTTTTTTTCCATAAAACATATCACCTCATATTTCGTTTCTTCTAAATTCAATTTTTAAAACTATCATAAATTAATTTTTGTTTTAAAAAAATATTTGACTATAAAACTTTCTTTTTATTCTATCATGTTTTTTTATTTCTAAAACGTGTAACTTATGGTACATTTTTTTAAAAAAATATTTTTCCATTACAAATAAAAAAACAGGAAAAATCATTCTCGTTACAAGAAATTTCCCTGTTTTCATCTATTTATTTAATTCAATTTTTTTACTCAATTTTATAAAACTTTTTATTTTCTCTCAATCTATCAAATTTTTTTCAAAAACATTTACTTCAAAAAAATTATAATCCAATAAATTTAGAAAAATTCTTCCATTGTTTTATCAAGTTTAGCTTTTAACATTTTTCGTTAGAATCTGCATTTACGCTGAAATAGAATTTAATTTTTTGGTTCAGTTCCAGATGGTCTTGCTGTAATAAATGTATTATCTTCAAGCACGAATTGTAATACATTTTTCTTTTGGTAAATTAATTTCTTTTTCTTCACCAGTTTCCAAGTTATGTTCTTTGTGTGAGAAGAAATCTCTTTTAATTTTAATTTTTCTTACCAAGCAATTCATCTTTAACATTTTTCTCTCAAGTTAGACATCAATGTCGCCATTTGTTCAATTCCGTCTTTACCTTTCAATGTTACTGATTTAATTCCTTCTAAATAATATCCGAATTTTTTTCATATAATTTTTTTGCAATTCTTTGTAAATAGAAGTTCCTTTTGAGTGGTAATAAGTTGCCATTTCAGAAATAACCATTGAAGTTACCAACGCATCTTTATCTCTTGCATGAGTTCCAATCAAATATCCGTAACTTTCTTCAAATCCAAATAAATATGATCCTTTTAATTCTTTATTTTTCAAATTGTCTAATTTTTTTGTCCAATATATTTGAATCCAGTCAATGTTTTCATAACACCAACATTTTTTTAGCAGGTGCAACAACGTCAATCATTGGTGTAGAAACAACTGTTGTAATAACTTGTGCATCAGCTGGAATATCTTTTTTTGTAATTCAATAAATATTGCAATAACAATAATCCTACTTGGTTTCCATTTGGATAATACCATTCATTTTTTTGTCATCTCTTATCGCAATACCGATTCTATCAGCATCTGGGTCATTTGCCAAAAATTAATTGTGCTCCAATTTCATTTCCTAATTTTTGTTCCCAATTTAAATGTCGCCACTTCTTCTGGGTTTGCGTAAACTACTGTTGGGAAGTTTCCATCTGGTTCAATTTGTTCTTTTACAACTTCAAAAATTGTATCCAAAAATCAGATAAAATTCTCTTCATTGGTCTTCCACCAGTTCCATGAAGCGGAGTATAAACAATCTTGAAATCTTCTTTTCCTGGAATATCTGTATGTATAGTTTGTTTTTTTAATCGTCGCTATATAGTCATCATCAATTTTATGGTCAAGTTGAATAATTAATCCTTTTTCTCTTCCTTCTTCTTCAGAAATAACTTTTTATTTCTTCCAATGTAGAAATTTTTATTTACTTCATCAACAATTGCTGGTGCATGTGGGTCAACAACTTGTGCTCCATCATCCCAATAAACTTTATATCCGTTATATTCTGCAGGATTATGAGAAGCTGTAACAACGATTCCTGACATACATCCTTTATATCTTACACCAAATGACAACTCAGGAGTTGAACGTAAACTTTCATAAATATATGCTTTAATTCCATTTGCGACCATTACTCTTGCAGTATTTAGTGCATATTCTCTCGAACCTATTCTACAGTCATGAGCAATTATGATTCCTTTTTCTTTTGCCGCTTTTTCATCAAAACTCAACATATAGTTTGCAAGTCCTTGAGTTACTTTTTCTAATTACATATTTATTCATTCTATTAGTTCCAATTCCACGAACTCCTCTAATTCCACCAGTTCCAAAACTCAAATCTTTGAAAAATCTATCTTCTATTTCTTTTTCATTCCCTGCAATGCTTTTTCAATTCTTCTCTGTCTTTTTCGTCAATGGCATCTGAATTTAGCCAATATTCGTATTTTTTTCTTTGTATCCCATGATATTCCTCCTAAAGTTTATTTAAAAAAATTTAATTTATTATTTTTTTATCCAATTTGATAAAGTTTTTTTGATCAAAAATGGATTTAAGCAGGATAGATATTGATTTAAAATTTAATTTATTGAATCAATAAATTTTTTTCTACTCTATATTAATTTTACCACATTTATTTCAATTAACAAGTGCCTAAATGAAAAAAAATTATATTTTTTTGCTAAATTTTGTTTTTTTGTATTCTAAGTTTATTTTTTTAAGGAAATAGAAAATGACAAAATTGAAAAAAATATAGTATAATGTAGAAAAGTCACTTTAAAAACCGATGACTATTCTATTCCAATCTAAATTTTTGAGTTTTATTTATTTTTATATAATTTTTTTAGATAGCTTTTGAGAATAGGTTTGTTATATGGTAAAATTGATTAGGAATTTTAGATTTGGAATTTATTAAATTTAGATAGAATTTTTTTAGAAAGGATAATTAAGATGAGTAGAAGAAAAGTTGAAGCGTATAATCTGGTTTGTTGCTGGGATTATATTGGTATTGCTGTTGGCAAATAAATCAAAAAAATGCTCAGTGATAATATTGGTGAAAATATATTTTCACTTATATTAAGTGGAATTACGCTATTTTTTTGGAAAAAAATGACATGGTTTATTGCAATAATGTCTATGCTGTATGGAATAATTCTATTTTTTTCTATGAAAAAAAATTGGGATTAATTTGACACAAGGAAAGGTCATGCAGATTAGCGGGGCTATTTTTTTAAGCTGGGGAATGATTTTTGATAAGAAGTTCTGTTGTTCATGGAAAAACCCCTGTCGGGAAACTTTACTGAAGCGGGCAGACAGCTTTTTGGAAATAGGGTTTAACCGTGAAAGTGGAGGAATTTTAGGAGCATTGCTGTCAATGCCGTTTTTTTCAAGGTGTTGCATTTTCAATGGATGTTTTTTTATTCTTTTAATATTGTCATTGTTTTTTTGTGGTATGGTTAATTAGAGATCTTATTGAACTTGGATATGAAGTTTTGAGGGAAATAATAAAAATATTACAAAAAGCGATGAGTATAAGGAGAAAAAAAGAAAGCTGGCAAGAAAAAAATATGCTGAAAATTTGAAAAAAACAGATTATAAACGTTATCAGAAGGAAATGTTAAAGGCAAAAAAATAATACAATCCAGAAATGAAAAAAATTAAGTTTTGAAATTGCGAAAAAGCCTAAGGAAAAATTTTTTTGCAGAAAACAGAAGTTTATTCTAAGGAAGAGCTTGCAGAAAAGGAAAAGGAATGGATTGAAATTTTTGAAGAGAAGGAAAAAGGGAAATTTTTGAAAAAGGATGAAAGCGTAAGAAGAGAAAAAAATTAAAGGAAAAAAAAGAAAAAAAAGAAGATGTACTGGACACAGTTGTAAAACCGCTAGAAAATAGAAAAGCAGAAACTGTAGAAAAAACTGAAAATAGTGGTGAAAACATTTTAAATGCTGAAAAGCAAAATGTTGCAGAAGAAAAGGAAGCTGGAAGCGAGAGGGAAATTGAGATCGAAAGCGTAAATGAAAAATAATAAGAATGAAAGCAAAAGAGATGAAGACAACAAAAAAAGGAAACAAAACTGGAAATTGTAACACCTTTTAAAAAGAGAAGAAATAAATTCTGTAAATGCGGATCCAAATTTTCAGCAGTTTCCAAAGCTTGATGCTTTTGAAAGCAACAACTCAAAGGGAAAAGAACTTGAAGAGGAATTGAGAAAAGTTAATGCGATGTTTGACAGCAATCAAGGATATGACGATATTGTGAAAAAATCCATTGCGGAAATTTTTTTAAATCAAAACCGATGGATCTTGAGAAAAAACAGGAAATTGAAAAAAGTATAAGGGAAAATGTGAATCATCTGGAAAAACGTGCTAAAGGAATTTGGAGTTGATGCGAAAGTTGTAAATTATGAATATGGACCAACTATTACGAGATATGAAATTATAATTCCAAAGGGTATAAAAAGTAAGCAAGGTAACAGGACTTTCAGATGACATTGCAATGAATCTTGCGGCAGAAAGTATTCGTATAGAAGCACCAATTCCTGGAAAAAATACAATTGGAATTGAAACTCCGAATAAAATAAAGGAGCCTGTGCACTTTTTCAAATATTATAAAAAATAAGGAACTTGACAGCGGGGAACTAAAGGTAATATTAGGAAAAGATATTGTTGGGCGAGATAAGTTTATAGATATTGCTAAAATGCCGCATTTGCTTATTGCAGGGCAAACAGGTTCTGGGAAGTCGGTTTGTGTGAACACTTTAATTTCAACATTGATTTCAAAAAAATCCGACAAGGAAGTAAAATTTATAATGGTTGATCCTAAAATGGTGGAACTTATGCCATATAACGATATTCCACATCTTTTAGTGCCAGTAATTATAGATCCAGAGCAGGCTGCAATAGCTTTAAAATGGGCAGTTAATGAAATGGAAAACAGATATAAGAAACTTATGGAAAATGGAGTGAGAAATATAAAAAGCTACAATTCGTTGAGCTTTGTGGAAAAAATGCCTTATATCGTTATAATAATTGATGAGCTGGCGGATCTTATGATGGTTGCTTCTGGAAGCGTGGAAGAATCAATTGCAAGAATTGCGCAAAAGGCAAGGGCAGTTGGAATACATCTAGTTGTTGCAACACAGCTACCATCTACTGATGTTATAACTGGAATGATAAAGGCTAACTTGCAAGCAGAATTTCCTTTGCATTAAGATCACAGATTGATCTCGAGAACAATACTTGATTCGGCTGGGGCAGAAAAAAACTTTTTAGGACAGGGGGATATGTCGCTTGCACAATGGATCTTCAAAAATGGAAAGAATACAAGGGGCATATATTTCTGATGAAGAGGTTAAGAACTTGACTGATACGTTGAAATCTGCTAAAAAGGTAAAAATATAAAAAAATGAAATTTTGAAGGAACCTGAAGAAGAAATTGAAGATGACACTGATCCTTATTTTTGAAAAATGCAGTAAATATTATAAGACAGGAAAAATAAAGTTTCAATTTCGCTGCTTCAACGTAAGCTGAAAGTTGGATTTAATAGAGCTTCGAGAATTTATGATCAATTAAAGGATCATGGAATTATAAGTTATGATGATCAGATAATAACTGATAATATTGATGAAAATGATTAAAAAAATATGTATTTTTGCAATATTAATTAATATTATAGCAAATTACCCCTTAAAGTTGCTTGAGTATATTCAAAAAAATGGTAAAAATACTTTAAAGCTATAATAATTTAATAAATATTTTTTTAAAAAAATAAAAAAATGAAGGAGATAGAATAGATGAAATTTTTTTGACTTGTTTAAGACAAATATAGCGCCAAAGACTACACGTGATATAGCTATTGATTTAGGAACAGCAAATACTGTCATGTATGTAAAGGGTGAAGGAATTCAAGTGGATGAGCCAACTTATGTGGCTATCAATAAAAAAACTGAAGAGCTGGAACACATTGGAGAGAAGGCAAAGGAAATTATTGGAAGAACAGCTAAGCATACTGAAATTATCCGTCCATTAAAAAAATGGAGTAATTTCAAATTATGAAGTTACTGAAAGAATGCTTGAAGAATTTTTTTACATAGAATAAAGAAGGATAAATTCCAAAGTTCAAGAGTAATTATTTGTGTTCCGAGCGGAGTTACACAAGTGGAAAGAAGAGCAGTAATTGAAGTTGTAAAAGATGCTGGAGCAAAAGAAGTTTATCTAATTGAAGAACCAATAGCGTACCGCAATTGGTGTTGGAATTGATTTATTTGAGCCAAAAGGACATTTAATTGTTGATATAGGTGGAGGAACTACTGAAATTGCATTTATTGTATCAGGTGGAGCAGCATTATCTAAGTCAGTTAAAATCGCTGGGGATCACTTAAATGAAGATATTATGGAATTTGTAAAAGATGAATACAATTTATTAATTGGTGAAAGAACAGCCGAAGAATTAAAAGTAAATACAATAAGTCAAGATGATCCTGAATTGGAATACGAAATAAGAGGACGTGAATTGGGAGTTGGATTGCCAAAGAGCATGAAAATTAAGACTTCTGCCATAAATGGAGCGATTACAAGACATATTGATGCCATTATTGATGAAGTAAGACTTACAATAGAAGAAATTGAGCCTGAAGTGGCAGCAGATATTTATGAAACAGGAATTTACTTATCTGGTGGTGGAGCAGGCATAAAAATCTTAAAAGAAAGAATCGAAAGGGAATTATTGCTTAAGGTAACTGTTGGAGATGATGCGATCCATGCTGTAGTAACAGGAATTGCAGAAGTATTGACAGATTTCAAGAGATACAAAAATATTATTATTTCACCAACACACGAATATTAATTTGAATAATTAGAAATTAGGGAATTTTTCTGAAGGAAACGAAATAGGAGAATTCCCCTATTAATGAAAAATAGTAGTAGGAACAAAAATTTTTTTAGTATTAGATAAAAAGTATTGTTATAGAAAAAAATAAAAAAATAAAAATGGTAGAATATGGAAAAAAATTTGAAAAAGAAAATAAAAAGAGAAGAGAAGCAAGGCCGTATAATTGGTGTTCAAAGAAAACTCGAAATTAGTGAAATCGAAGAGAAAGTGGAAGCGATTATTTTTTTGGCAAAGGAAATGGTGACAGTCCAGGAGCTTGCACAGTTTTATGCGATGGAAAACTTTGAGATGGAAGAAGTGCTGCATAGTTTAAGGGAAAAGAGAAAAAATACTGGAATAAATTTAAAAATTGAAAATGGAGGAGTTTTTTTAGTGTCAAACCCGCTTTTTGGCTTTGATGTAAAAAGATTTTTTAATCCAGAAATGAAATTAAAGAAATTATCACGTTCAGCGATGGAAACATTGGCAATTATTGCATATAAAGGGCCTGTAACTAAAGCTGAAATCGAACAGATCCGAGGTGCTGGGGCTGATAAGACAATGGCTAATCTTTTGGAAAGAAAATTAATTTATATTTCTGGGAAGAAAAAATCTATTGGAACTCCAAATTTATATGAAGTGACGGAGGATTTCTACAGTTACTTGAATATTCATGGAAGGGAAGAACTGCCAGGAAGTGAGCAGTTTCAAAAAATTGATCTGCTTTATAGGGAAGATGAAAAAATGGAAACTGAAAGTTCAGATAATGAAAATGTTTAAAAAATTAAAAATAAAGAGGTAAAAAATGAGATTAAATAAATTTATAGCCGAAACGGGATTTTTGTTCTCGTAGGAAGGCTGATGAACTGATAAACGAAGGAAGGGTTACAGTAAATAAGCAAGAAGCGATTATCGGAATGGATATAAAGCCCGAAGATGTTGTTAGAATTGATGGGGAAAGAGTGAAACTTAACACAAGATATGAATACTATATTTTAAATAAGCCAAAAAGAGTTATTTGTTCAAATGAAGATAAATTTGGGCGTAAACTTGCGATTGACTTTATAAAAATCACGTGCCAGACTTTTTTTACTTATGGAAGCGCTGGACTTCATGACAGAAGCGTCTGATTATAATCAGTAACGATGGCGATGTCTACAATCACGTAATGCACCCAAGAAAAAAATTATACAAGAGCTATATTGCCAAAGTTAGCCGTGAAATTGATGATAAAGACATCGAAGCATTGCAATATGGAGTTGTAATTGATGGAAGAAGAACAGCCCCTGCTAAAGTTAAAAAAATTGATAAAAAAAGAACTTAGAATTGCAATCTTTGAAAGGAAGAAACCGACAGATTAGAAAAAAATGCTGGAAACATTGGGATATAATGTTAATTCGCTGAAAAAGAATTAAAGTGGGAGAACTTACGCTTGGACATTTGCAAGTGGGAGAATACCGTGCTTTGAATGAAGATGAAATTAAATATTTGAAAAAGTTTATAAAAAAATAAAGTCATTAAAAAAATTGAGAAATAATAGTATTTTTGATAACTAAAGGAGAAAATGTGAGCAAAAAAATTAATATTTTTTTAATAGATTTTGATATTACGATTAGTAAAAAGAGATCTGACGGATACGTTGCTTTCGGTGTATCAGCCAGAATTGAAGGCGGATATTAGGAAAAAAATATCGAAGTGGCGAAATTACAATGAAGGAATATTTGCAGACTGGGATTGAGAGTTTGAATATTACGAAAGAGGAATTTTTGGAAACATTGAAATTGGTTGGGATTGATGAGACATTTGTGGATTTTTGTGAAAAAGTGGCATAGAATTTAGAATTGTGAGTGCTGGAACAAAATTGAATATTGCAGGTGTTCTTAGAAATTATGGAATTAATTTGGATGAAAAAGAAATTATCTCGAATGATATTAAATTTGATGGGAATAAAATTACTGTTTTCATTTCCTTACTTAGATAAAGAGCAATATTACGGTGTTGACAAAAAAGAGGCTGTTCAGAAATATAAAGATGAAGGTTATACGGTTTATTTCGTTGGGGACGGACCTTCGGATTACAGGGCGATTGAAGTGGCAGATTTTTCTTTTGTTAGAAAAGGGACTCGAGCGATTAAGTTTTGTCAAGAAAATGAGATTGATTTTTTTGAATTTGAGAATTTTGATGAGATTTTGAACTATTTGAAAAAACAGGAGTCAAAATGAATTATTTAGCTCATTCGGTTATATCGCTTGAAATTGATAAAAAAATAAATGGAAATACGCTTTACGGCAATTTTACCGGAGATTTTTATAAAGGAAAAGTTGAGAAAATCGAATTACAAGAAAATCTGAAAAGCGGGATAATCTTGCATAGATTGATTGATAAAATTTCTGATAGAGAAGAAAATTTTTTGAATGGACTTTTGCGAGAAAAATTTGGGATTTTTAAGGGGATTGTGTCGGATATGTATGTTGACCATTTTTTGTGCAAAAATTTTGAGGATATATTTTGTAAAAAAATTCTGATTTTGAAAAATATGGAAAAAGTTGAAAGAAAAAAATAATTAAAAAAATATTGAAAAAAATATGATGAATTTTTTTCCAAGTGATTTTTAAAAAGTTTTTTTGACTGGTTGAAGAGAGAAAAAGTTTTTGGCTAGGTATAAAAATTTGGATTTTTTTGGATAGAGTTTTTTTGGAATATCGAAAAAGAGTGAGAAAAAGGGGAAATTCTTAGAAATGCGGTTTGTGAACTGAGAAAAAATTATGGGGAATTTGAGGAGAAATCGTTGAAAGATTTTTTGTTTGTGAAAAAAGAAGTAGAAAGGGAATTTGGTTTGGTTGCGGTTAATAAAAATGCATAATTTAAATTATAATGTGGAGGATTATAAAATGGGAAAAAAAAGAATATTCAATCGGAATAATAAAAAAAATAATTGTTGAAAAAGGATATGGGCTTGTCAATGATGGAAAAAGATGAAAAAAATTTTATTTTTTTGGAAATGCTAGTTTAGTAGAAGGATTTAAACTTGAAGATTTGAAAGCTGGAGATTATGTTTATTTTGTTCCGAATGAAGTGGATGATACAAAAAGATATGCAAATGATGTCAATTTAGTTCCTAGTGAAAATGAAACCCTTAAAGGTAAAATAAGAAGTTTGAAAAAAACTTGATAAAAAAAGGAAGAGAGTATAAACATATATTTCCTGAAAAATTTTTGAGAGAACTTTTATATTGTATTCTAGTTTTCCAATTAATTATTTAGATGGATTGAGTTTTGATGGATTAACCAATGACCAGGAAATTTTCTTTAAATTAAAAAGTTATGAGAAGTAAAAATGGATATGTTCTTTTCGGTAGCAGAAATTTCAAAAAAAGTAATGAAACTCCAACAATAAAAAAATTACAGGAAATAATTTGATAGAAAAAAACATCTAATGAAATAATCAATGTTTTTAAAAAAACAAATTTAGATGAAATAAAAAGGCGAAACATTTGAAGATTATTGTGCACTTGTATTAAATTTATTAGGTGTGGAATTATATCAATATTCTAGAAAAAAACAAGCTGGGAGAGCTGATGGAATAATTAAAACATATGAACTGGATATTTTTGTATGATTGTACTTTAAGAGAAGATTTTTGAAGATTATAAAGAAATGCAAATAGACAACTATGTTAGCCAAATAAATCAAAAATACAATAAGAGTTGAAAAAAATGGAAATAGCGTTAAAAGAGCCTAAAAAAACAAGTTTGGATAATAACTAAAAGGGGGAAATTCAAAAACAAGATCTATAAAAAGAAAAAGAAAGAGTTAAGATAAAAAGAAATTAATATAGAAAAATTTAATAGAACTTCTATCTTCTAAAATTACAAACCCAAGAGTGGATATTTCAGATAAATTGGGAAGATTAGGAGATATGGAATAAGAATTGAAATTTAATAGAGTTATGAATAAAAAAATTGTTTGTTTACAGGAGTAAATTGAGTAGGAAAAATCTACTTTTATTTAGTACAATTATTGAGAATATTAAAGGAATTTCAGAATAAATTAAGAAGAATCTGATTTGGAAAGAGAGTTGATTTTTCAAATGAAAAAAATTTAAAAATAGTAATAGAAGAGCATGTTTCAGGAGAATTTGAAATTGAAGCAGAAAAATATGGGAAAAAGCTTTTTAAAAATTGCAGAAAAAAATTATTATGAGGGAAAAATTTGTACTTGAGCCAGGAAATGTTACAAGTAGACTTATGTTTTTAGAAACAACAGATGGGGAAGAATGTTCAGAATGGATTGAATTTTTAGGAGATAAAAAAATGAAACAATATGAGGCTGTTATTTTAACACTTGAAAAAAATTGGGGGAGTTGCTACTTTAGGAGAATTAAATCATGAAGTTTTCAAGATAGAAGAGTGTGAATGGAAAAACAAAAAAACACCATTTGCTAGTATACGAAGGATTGTTCAGCAGAGAAAAAGAAATTTATAAAATAAAGCCAGGATTATATGGATTAGAGCAATTTAGAAAAGAAAATGAGTTAAGAGGAATAATCCAAGAAGATGAAAAAAAATAAAAAAATTCTGAAGAAATGATAAAGTTTAATCATTCGTATTATCAAGGATTACTCTTAGAAATTGGAAATTTAAAAAAATGGATACTTTTTATTCCAAATCAAGATAAGAATAAAAAAATTTTATTAATAAAAAAATTAGGTGATTTGAGATCGCTTGAAAAAAAGTTCCAAAAATTTAGTTATCCTAAAATAGTAAATAGAACTTCAACCATTGATGTAATCTGGTTTAATAATAGGTTTTTCTGATGATAAAGAAGTAAAATTACCACATTCATTTTTTTGAAGTAGAACATTCAACAGATATACAAAAATTCACTATTAAAGTATAATGATTTACAAGATTTTTTTATACAGAGATGTTTATTGTTGCTGATGAAGTCAGAAAAAAAGGAATTTGAGGAAAAAAAATAAGATACTCAGCTTTTTAAAGATTTAAAAAGTGAATAATAGAGTAAAATTTTTAAGTTACAACAGATTAGTAGAACTTTATGAAATAACTAAGAAAAAAATTTACAGGAATTAATTTTTAAGAGATATTTTTTTATTAATTATTGAAATATAAAAAAATAAAGGAGGAAAAATAACGAATGTTAAGCAAAGAAGATGTACTGAAAAATAGCAAAGCTTTCAAAAGCTAGAATTTTCAGAAAATGAAATTGAAAAAAATTTAAAGTGGATTTGAATAAAAATTTTTTTGACCATATGGAAGAGTTGAATAGTGTGGATACGAGTGAGGTTGAGCCACTTTTTAATGTGCTTGATTTGAAGGATGTATTGAGAAAAGATGTTGTTAAGGATAGTGGAATTAAGAAAGAAATCTTGGAAAATGCACCAAATAGCGATGAGGAATTTATAATTGTTCCAAAAAGTTGTGGGAGAAAATGCGGATAATTAGGATGTATTGAAAAATGTCTGATTGGTAGAATTTTTGGAGAATAGAAGTTTGAAAATTGGAAGAGAAAAAATTTTTTGAAAAATTGAGATTTTTAGATACATTTTAGAAAAAATTTAGAAAGGTGGAAAAATGAGTTTATACAAAAAAACGGCTAGTGAAATAGCTGAAATGATAAAAAAATAAAGAGATTACTTCTGAAGAAGTGACAAAATCTTTTTGGATAGAATTGAGAAAAACTGAAGAAAAAAATAGGAGCATTTTTCTAATGTGTTTCCTGAAAAGGCTTTTAGATGAGGCAAAAAAATATGATTCTGAAAAATAATGAAGAAGCTAGAAAAAAATTATGATAATGAGTTGTTGTTTGGAGTGCCTGTGGCTTTGAAGGATAATATTGTATCAAAAGGAGATTTGACTACGGCTGCATCGAAAATTCTTAAAAATTATGTGGGAGTTTATGATGCGACAGTTGTGGAAAAATTGAAAAAAGCTGGGACACCAATAATTGGGAAAGCTAATATGGATGAGTTTGCGATGGGGTCTTCAAATGAGAATTCATCGATAAAATCAGTTTCTAATCCTTGGGATTTGACAAGAGTTCCTGGTGGAAGCAGTGGAGGTTCGGCAGCGATGGTTGCAGCAGGGACAAGCACCGATTGCACTTGGTTCAGATACTGGTGGAAGTATTAGACAACCTGCTTGTTTGACTGGAACTGTTGGGGTTAAGCCAACTTATGGAAGAGTTTCAAGATACGGACTTATGGCGTTTGGATCTTCGCTTGATCAAATTGGAGCTTTGGCAAAATCGACTGAGGATTTGGCTAGACTTTTACAAATAATTGCAGGTTATGATGAAAAAGATGCGACAAGTGTAAATGTGGAAGTTCCTAACTATTTGGAAAGTTTGAATAATGACTTGAAAGGCTTGAAAATTGGGATTCCAAAAGAATATTTTGCAGAAGGATTAGATGAAAATATTAAAAAAGTAATAATGGATTCGGTGGAAAAATTGAAGGAATTAGGTGCTGAAATTAAAGAAGTATCACTTCCATATTCAAAATATGCGATTTCTACTTATTACATAATTTCATCGGCTGAAGCTGCTTCAAACTTGTCAAGATACGACGGAGTAAGATACGGTGTGAGAGAAAGCAACGAAGATGTGGAAAAAATGTATGTTGAATCAAGAACAAAAGGTTTTGGAGACGAAGTAAAAAGAAGAATTATGATTGGAAACTATGTGTTAAGTTCTGGATTCTATGACGCTTATTACAAAAAAAGGCTTCGCAAGTTAGAAGACTTATTAGAGATGATTTTTTTCAAAAAGCATTAAAAAGAAGTAGATGTTTTATTAACACCAGTTTCTCCAACAACAGCATTCAAAAAAAAGGAGAAAAAAACACAGATCCAGTGCAAAATGTATTTAGCAGACATTTACACAGTTTCAGTAAACATGGCTGGACTTCCTGCAATTTCAGTACCGGCAGGATTTGTTGATGGATTGCCAGTTGGAATTCAGTTAATTGGAAATTATTTTTAGAGAAGATTTATTGTTTAATATTTCTCATAAATTTGAAGGTGTTCGTGGGGAAATTGAATATCCTGAGTCGTAAAAATAAATTAGGGGAAATTACTAGTGTATAAATTAAATTTTTGAAGACAGTATTGAAGAAAAAGAAAGTAAAAATTAAAAATTGCTACTGTCTTTAGCGGAATTGGAGACAATTCGAACATGCATTAAAGAGGATGAAAATAGAACATGAAATAGTATTCGCTTGTGATAATGGGGATGTTGATATTTTATCAAAAATTAAAGGCTAAGACGATAGCAGAATTAAAAAGAAGAAATAGTATTATTAGAAAAAGAAAATATAAATAACGAAGTTTTTGAGGAATATTCAAAATTAAAAACGAGATAGAACAATTAATAGAGAAAAATTAAATGAGAAAGAAATATATATTAAAAGAATATAATGATAAATTATCAATGTTCTATGAAAAATGAGAACTTTGGATATTCAGAATGAAATAAAAACCTTTCTTATGAGGGAAAAAGAATATATTGATAATCTATATAAAAAGAAATTAAAAGAAATAAAGTTAGACAGAGTTATTTTGCTAATTATGATATTAAAGAAGAAAATTTTCATTGAATGTTTCTTTTTAGATGGGAATCAATATAAAATAAAGTTGATTTATTTGTAGGTGGTTCTCCTTGCCAAAGTTTTTAGTTTAGTTGGAAAACAAAGAGGATTACAAGATACGAGAGGGACTTTATTTTTATGAATTTTTCAAGACTTGTTGATGAAATTAAGCCAAAAGTATTCATTTATGAAAACGTAAGAGCAGTTTTAGGAATGATAAAGGAAAAACTTGGGAAATAATGAAACAAGTTTTTTCAGATTTAGGATTATGATTGGAATTATAAAATTTTAAATTCAAAAGATTACGGAATACCACAAAACAGAGAAAGAGTCTCTGTAGTGGATTTAGAAAAGATTTACAATTAAAAAGAAATTTATGTTTCCCAATCCTATTAAACTAGAAAAGACAATGCAGGATTTTTAATTGAAAATGTTTCTGGAAAGTACTATTTACATGAAAAAGGAGTCAATTTTGTTTTATCAGAAAAAAATTTAACAAAAAGATTTACACAAATTGATGGAGATATTCAATTATGTCAGAAGAAAAATCAACAATTTGAATTGGCATGGAGATTTTTAAGTTTGTAGAGGATAACAAAGTAAAGGAAGAAACGATGCAAGACTTAGAAAAAGTACTTTTTATCAGAAAAATTATAAAATATGTAATGGCAACAGGAACAAAAAGGTTTCTGCTCAAAACCCTAAAACGGATTTAGAAATAGCAAGGCCTCTTTTAAAAACAATGCATAAAATGCATAGAGCCGGAGTAGATAATTACGTTACAACAGAAGGAAGACTTAGAAAATTAACACCAAGAGAATGCTTGAGATTAATGGGATTTTTGTGATAGCTTTAAAATTGTTATTTCAGATACTTCAATGTACCAGCAAAGCAGGAAATTCAATAGTTGTAGATGTTTTAATTGCAATTATGAAAAATAATAAATTCATATGATTTTAAATAGGAGTAAAAATGATGATGAATATAAATAAAATGAGATTTAATATAAATAATCAAAAATTATGAATTTGAAATAATAGATACATTAGAATATATTACACTTGCAGATTCTTTTTGTAAAGAATAAAAATAGAACAGGATCACGGAGAAGCAAAATTATATGTAGGAAATGAAAATGATAGAACATATAATTTTTTGAAAAATATGAGTAATTTAAATTGCTTTTTTTAAAAAGGATTTTTGAGAATTTTTAAAAGATGCAGAAGAGGAATACTTAAATCCTCAGCAAGAATATGTAAAAAGATGAAATATCTAATAAATTATACATTTTAAAACAGAAATGTATAAATATGAGGGATGATTTTTAACGTTTCAATTAAGTAGAGTCGGTGTAAATCCACCAAGAGTTTATATGAATTCTAATTCAGAATATTATGAATTTATGGGATATAGCTTTACCTAATATTTCTTACTTATCTATTTTAAAATTAAAAAAATTTATCTGATGGAAGTATTTGGTATTATTTTAAAAATTTTTTTATAGACTATAGACCTGATATTGTTGGTTATAAAACTTTGGAGGAAAGTAGACAGGAAGATATAATTAATCATTCATTTGGAATTAGTGTCAAAGAGAAAGAAAAATTAATAAAAGCAAGAATTGGTCAAGGAGAATATAGAAAATAAATTACTAGAAGAATGTCCATATTGTCCATTTACAATGGTGAACGACGAGATTATTAATTGCTTCACATATAAAGCCTTGGGTAAAATCAAATGATAAAGAAAAATAGACCCGAAAAACGGTTTTATATTTACTCCGACTTACGATAAATTATTTGATAGAGGTTTTATTACTTTTGAAAGTGATAAAACTTTGAGAGTTTCACCTTGGTTATCTCCAATGAATCAAAAAGGCTAGGTATTTATACTGGAATGTTAATTAAAAAGCTAAACTTAGACGATAGAAGAGAAAAATATTTAAAAATATCATAGAGAAAATATTTTTTAAAAGTTAAAATAGTATTTAGAAAAATAATAGAAAAATTTTGAAGAAGAAAGGAAAAATATTAGAAAAATGAGTATGGAATATGAAACAGTCATCGGACTGGAAGTGCATTGTCAATTAAAAACAAATACAAAAGTATGGTGTTCGTGTGATGCCGATTATGATAACAAACATCCGAATACATCGGCGTGTCCAGTGTGTACTGGTCAACCAGGAGCATTGCCAAAATTGAATGAAAAAGTGCTTGATTATGCGATAAAAGCGGCACTTGCTTTGGGATGTGAAATAAATGAGGAAAGTCAATTTGATAGAAAAAATTATTTTTATCCAGATTCGCCAAAAAATTATCAAATTACGCAATATTTTAAACCTTATGCGGAAAATGGGACTTTGAAAATTACGACAAATTCTGGAAAAGAAGCAGTTGTTGGGATTGAGAGAATTCAAATTGAGGAAGATACGGCGAAAAGTATTCACACAACTTCTGAAACATTGTTGAATTACAACAGAGCGTCTGTACCGTTAATCGAGATTATTTCTAAGCCAGAAATTAAAAATGCTGAAGAGGCTTATGCGTACTTGAATACATTGAAGGATAGATTGAAATATACTAAAGTTAGTGATGTAAGTATGGAATTGGGGTCGCTTAGATGTGATGCGAATGTTTCTGTTAGAAAAAAAGGTGAAAAAGAATTGGGTACTAGAACGGAAACTAAGAACTTAAACTCGTTTAAAGCGGTTATGAGAGCCATTGAATATGAAACAAATAGACAAATTGAAGTGATTGAAAATGGTGGAAGAGTTGTTCAGGAAACTAGACTTTGGGATGAGGAAAACGCTGTAACTAAGCCAATGAGAAGCAAAGAGGAAGCTATGGATTATAGATATTTTCCTGAGCCAGATTTACCTACGCTTGTAATTTCTGACGAAAGATTGGAAAAAGTAAAAGGTGAAATGCCAGAATTTGCTGATGAAAAAGCGAGAAGATTTGTAAATGAGTATAAATTGCATGAAATGGAAGCTGCAACACTTTCTTCGGAACAAGAATTAGCTGAATATTACGAAGAAATTGTAAATGATACAAAAGAGCCAAGACTTGCGGCAAACTGGGTGTTAACAGAAGTTTTGAGAGTGTTGAAGGAAAAAAATATTTCGATTTCAGAATTTAATGTAACGCCAAAAAATTTAGGAAAATTAATTAAATTGATTCAAGCAAAAACAATTAGCTCGAAAATAGCAAAAGATGTATTTGAAATTTTATTGACAGAAGATAAAGATCCTGAAATTATCGTAAAAGAAAAAGGATTGGTTCAAATTACTGATGACAGTGCGATTGAGAAAATTGTTGATCAAGTGTTGGCTGAAAATGCACAATCGGTGGAAGATTACAAAAATGGTAAGAGCAATGCATTGAAATATCTTGTTGGACAAGCAATGAGATTGTCTAAAGGTAAGGCTAATCCTCAAATGATTAATGAAATGATTTTAGCTAGATTAAGCTAGAATTTTTGGGGGAAAGAAATGAAATTTTTTTGAAGGAAAAAAATATAAAAGGAAAAAAAGAATCAGGTTCTAAAAAAAGTGGGAAAAAAATTTAAAAATAATAAAGAAACAGAAATTTTTTTAATACATTTAGTGGAAGATTAAGTATTGCGTTGAGCCTTATGTCGCTTGCATTAATTACAGTGATTGGGAGAGTCTATTACCTTCAAATTGTTGATAATAGATGGGAAAAGATTGGAGAAGCGCAGTATACAAGTATAAACAAAAATAAAGGTGAAAAAGAGGAAAAAAATTGCAACTGATGACGGTGAAGTGTTGGCTTATGATAAAGAAAAATTATGCAATTATCTTGGATCCATCGATTGTTCAAAAACAGATTGTTCCAAAAGCTAAAGATAAAGGTAGTAAAAAAAGAGGAAGAATTAGAAAAAGAGGCTCAAGAAAAAAAATAGATGCTGCTAGAAGAGTTGAAAAAAATTATTTTTTTAATATTGAAAAAAATATTCCAGAAATTGACTCTGAAAAAAATATGAAGGAATTAGATGCTAAAAAGTAAACGAAATGCTCGATATATGAAAAATAAAAAGAGATTTTTTGGATATGATCAGAAGAAAGCGATTGAAAAAAAGAGTTAAATGATGCTGGAAATAAAGATGTGAAAAAAAGGTGTTACTTTTGAAAAATATTTTTCACGAGAACTTATATTGATAATAGAGCATTTCAAGAAACTGTAGGATTTATCAATAATGAAAAAGAAGGACTTTATGGGATTGAGAAATTTTATGATTCTCAACTTAAAGGGACTGAAGGAGTTATAAGGCTTTTTAATAAAAATAATTCGACAATGGCAAGTATGGATAAAAGTGAAAGATTAGTTGAGCCTAAAAATGGTAATAGTGTGATTTTGACGCTTGACAGTGTTCTTCAATATGCAATGGATGAGGAATTGAAAAATACTTATAATTATTATAATGCATCTTCGACAATGGGAGTTTTAATCGAAGTTGAAACAGGAAAAGTATTAGCAATGTCATCTTATCCAAAAGCTGATTCGAATACAAAAGTAAAAAATAGACCGATAACCGATTTATTTGAGCCGGGATCAATATTCAAGCCAGTTACAGCTTCGATAGGACTTGAAACAAAAGTGATTTCTCCAAACACACAAATTTATTCATCAGGTTCTATAAGAGTTGACGATAGAACTATTAAAGATCATGATGGAGTACCAATTTCAGGAAGTTTGGAAACAATTATTGCAAAATCAGGAAACGTCGCAATGGTAAAAATTGCACAAATGATAAAGAATAAAATATTTTATAATTATTTGATGAACATAGGTTTAGAGTCGAAAACAGGGATAGATACTTATTCTGAAATGACACAAAAGCTGTTTCCATTTAAAAGTTTGACAGCGGTAAAAAAATCGAATGTGGCGTTTGGACAAGGGATTGCGATGACTCAAATGCAAATGTTGATGGCATTGAATACAGTTATAAATAATGGGAAACTTATGAAACCATATTTGGTGGATAGAATAGAAGATTCTGATGGAAAAATAATTAAGAAAAATCAGCCGACTGTTATAAAAAAGGTATTTAGTGATGAAGTTTCTAAAGCGAATAGAAGATTCATGGAAGCCGTTGTAACTAGAGGAACTGGACAAGCTGCTCAAATAAAAGGTTACAGAATTGGTGGAAAAACTGGTACGGCACAAAAATCAGGAATCGGAGGATATCAGAAAGGTCGTTATTTCAGTTCATTCTTCGCATTTTTTCCAGCTAATAATCCAAAATATGCAATATTAGTAACGATAAATGAGCCAAAAAGAACTGGAAATTACTATGGAGCGACGGTTGCGTTGCCTTCTGTAAAAAATATTTTATCGAAATTAATTGAGTATAAGAGAATTAGTCCAGATGGTGAAGTTGGCGGTAAAAAAGACGATGAAAATGATGAAAAAAAAGTTGCAGTAAAAAAAGTGGATATAAACGTTGTGAAAGAGCAATTTAACAAAGGAATAATGCCAGATCTTAAAAATTTAAGTTTAAGAGAATTTTTGGACGTTTTCCCGCGAGAGAAGTATCCAAATCTTAAAATTAATGGAAGTGGAGCTGTAGTGGATCAATTTCCAAAAGCTGAAACGAAAATAAATAGAAATACGACTATAAATGTTGCATTTAAGTAAGAAAGATAAAAGGGAGGGGTTATGTATTATTATGAAATTTATGTTGAAGATCAAAAAGGTTCTTTTACTTATAAATCTGAAACAAAAATATGAGATTGGCGAATGGTGCATTATAAATTTTTATTAATCGTAATAAAAGCAGGATTGGTGCTTTTTGAGGTTTCTGAAGATAAAAATTACGTTTGATCTTTCAAAATTAAAGCCAATAATCTCTAAAGCTCCCATTTTATCTATTCCAAATCCGATAATGAATTTAATAGATTGGATGGCAAAAATATTATTTGAGTGATTATTATCATGTTATAAAGACAGCATATCCAGGGGCTTTGAAGTTAACTTATTCAAAAAAAGCGATTTATTTGGAAGATTTGGAAGAATCAAAAAGATTAGATCCTGAGATTGTCGAAAAAAATTTAATGAATATATGCGAGAGAAGCAAGAGATTACAGAAGCAACATTGAAAAAAACATTTTTTTCGCAAAAATATTGTTAATAGGGCGATTAAGGAAAAAAAGCTATTAAGATTGAAAAAAAGATAAATTTAAATTCAAAAAGAAAAAAATAGCTCAAAAAAAGAAAAAAAGTGAATTGATAGAAAAAAATATCATTTTAAATGAAGAACAACAAAAAAAGCAGTAAATGAAATAAAAAGAGAGCCAGAAGCAGTTTTTTTGTTAAAAAGGTGTGACTGGTTCTGGGAAAACAGAAATTTATATAAATTTAATAAAAGAGGCGCTTGAAAAAAGGGGAAGGAAGCATTTTTTTCTTGTGCCAGAAATTTCGTTGACTACGCAGATGATACAAAGATTGGAAGAACAGTTTTTAAATTCGGTGGCAATTCTTCATAGTAAATTGACAGAGCAGGAGAAAAGACAGGAATGGACTTATATCCGAAAAGGCGAAAAAAAAATTGTGGTAGGGGCAAGGTCAGCTGTGTTTGCACCAGTGCAAAATTTGAAATATATTGTAGTCGATGAGGAACATGAAAATACGTATAAACAAGAGAATAATCCAAGATATCATACAAAAAAATGTTGCAATAAAACGGGCATTGCTGGAAAAAAATGATGTGAAAGTGATTTTAGGGTCAGCGACTCCGTCATTTGAATCCTTTTATCAAGCGAAACAAGGTGATATCGAATTAATTGAATTAAAAAAAGATACAAAGAAGCTAAATTACCAAAAATATGAAATTATAAATTTGAATGAAGTTACTGAAAATTTTTTTCTGATAAATTATTGGAGAAAAATTTCATTGACTTTGAAAAAAAGAGCAAGTAATTTTGATTTTTGAATAGAAAAATCATTTTTCTACGCAAGTGAGATGTAAAGACTGTGGAAATGTACCAAAATGTCCAAATTGCAGTATTTCTTTGAATTATTATAAAAATGGGAACAAATTAAAATGTCATTATTGTGGATATGAAAGATTTTTTTAATAAAAAAATGTGATGAATGTGGGAGCGAAAAGAATGATGTTAATTGGTTCGGGAACTGAGAAAATTGAGGAGGAATTACAAGAAATATTTTCTTCTAGTAAAATTGTAAGAGTGGATTCCGAAAGTATAAAATCAAAAGAGCATTATGAAAAAATTTATAATGACTTTAAGAACCAAAAAAATATGATATAATGTTAGGGACACAAATTATTGCGAAAGGACTTCATTTTTCCAAATGTAACACTTGTTGGGGTTTTGAATGCTGACATAATAATGAATTTTTCCTGATTTTCGGGCGAGTGAAAAACATTCCAGTTGCTAGTGCAATCTGCAGGTCGTGCAGGTCGTGGTGAAAAAGAAGGAGAAGTTGTTATTCAAACATTTAATGAGGAAAATGATGTTATAAAAAAACAGTAGAAAAATGATTATGAAGGATATTATGAAAAATGAGTTAATTTTGAGAAAAACCTTTAATTATCCACCGTTTGGACGATTAATTATTTTTAAATTTATCATCAACAGATGAGAAATTACTGGAAGAGAACTCAAAATTATTATATAATGAATTAGAAAATAAAATAAAAGAAACTCTGGCTATAACAATGAATGAATTTATTTCTGAACCATTCAACGCTCCAATTTACAAAATGAAAGGGCGTTATCGAAAAACAAATATTCATAAAATTTAGCAGAGAGCATATAAATAAAGTAAAAAAATATTATTAGAAGAGTGCTTTTTAATTTTGAGCACAGAAAAAAATTAGGATAAATATAGATGTAGATCCGATAAATATGTTATAATACAATAAAAAGGGATAAGGAGAATATATGAAAATAGTTTTTATATGGACACCCAACTTTAAGAAAAAGTGTCAACAGAAGTAACAGAAATAAACGATGAAGTAAAAAGAAACTTTAAGTCAAATGGTTGATAAAATGAGGGAAGCTAATGGAGTAGGTCTTGCAGCAAATCAAGTAGATGTTGATAAAAAGATTTTTTTGTTTTTGGAAATTGATGGAGTTGTAAAAAAAGTGATAAACCCAGAAATTTTTAGAAAAACAGTGAAGAAGAAATCGATTACGAAGAAGGCTGCTTAAGCATACCAAATGTTTACAAAAAAAGTAGTTAGACCAGAAAAAAATTAAAGTAAAAATATCAAAAATGAAGAAGGAGAAGAAATCGTAGAAGAACTAGAAGAAATGTGGGCTAGAGCATTCCAACACGAATTAGACCATTTAGATGGGATTTTTATTCGTAGACAGAGTCTCGCCACTAAGCAAAAGATTAATTGCAAAAAAAACTAGAAACATTGAAAAAGAATTTCTTAAAAAGGAAAAAAATTTATAGAGAAGATGTTATTGAATAATTTTTTTGATAAAAGATGAGAATAGAATTTTGATAATATCATAATTATTGAAAGTCTTTTTGGTTTCTTTTTGTGATAACCAAAAGAAAGAAGTTAAAAAAAGGAGGAGATTTTTTTGAAAACAATATTCATGGGAACCCCAGAATTTGCAATACCAAGCCTAAAAAGCAGTTTCCCAAAAATACAGATTTAAAATTGATTTTTACAAAAGAAGACAAGCGTAACGCAAGAGGTAACAAAAATTATTTATTCACCTGTAAAAACAGTTTGGATTGGATAATAACATTGAAGTTATTCAGCCGAAAAAGAATGAAAGATGAAGAAGTTATTGATAAAATAAAAGAGGTAAATCCAGATTTAATAGTAGTTGTGGCGTATGGAAAAAAATTTTTGCCAAAAGAGATTATTGATATTCCAAAATATGGGATTATAAATGTGCATTCTTCGTTGTTGCCGAAATATAGAGGTGCTTCACCGATTCATTCTGCAATTTTGAATGGAGATAAGGAGTCTGGAGTAAGTATTATGTATATTGAGGAAGGTTTGGATTCTGGAGATGTGATTTTGAAGGAAACTTGTGAAATTACAGAAGATGATACGCTTGGGACTTTGCATGACAGATTGAAGGAATTGGGTGCAATTGGATTGGAAAAGGCTTTGAAATTGATTGAAGCGGAAGAAGTGAAAGCAGAAAAACAAGATGATTCAAAAGCGACTTTTGTCAAACCAATTACGAAAGAACAGGCAAAAATTGATTGGAATAACGCAAAAGAAGTGATTTTTAATCAAATTAGAGGGTTGAATCCTTTTCCAGGAGCGTACACTCATAATGAAAAAAATGAAAATATAAAAATATATAAGAGTGAAAAACTTGAAAAAGAATATGATGGAGAAAATGGGACAGTTGTGGAAATGACGAAAAAAGGGCCTGTTGTAAAAAGTGGCGAATGGTGCACTAAGGTTATTAGAAATAAAAATTTGAAGGGAAAAAAACTTCAAAGTGGAGCAGATGTTGTAAATGGTAGAAAAATGGCAGTAGGAGAGAAATTATTCTAACAATTATTTAAAAAAATATAAAAAAATACCTAAAGTAAAAAAATTAAGTATTTTAGGAGGAAAAATGGGACTAAAATTAAAAAAATTGGATATATCAGACAGAGTAGTTCAAAGATTGACAGAATATTTGTCAATATTAAAAAGAAGTTAGCAAAAGTGATAATGAAATAAATTCTATAGAATTATCAAAAAAATTATGAACACTACATCAGCGCAAGTGAGAAAAGATTTGTCGACTTTTGGAGAGTTTGGAGTTAGAGGAAGAGGCTATGATGTAAATAAATTAATTGAGATAATCGAAGGAATTTTTGGGAATAAACGTAGTAAAACAATATTATTGTAGTTGGACATGGAAAAATGGGAGAAATGATTGCTTCGAATAGTAAAGTTTTTGGGGAAAGGATTCAAGATTGTAGGAATTTTTGATAAGGATCCAAATAAAATTGGAAAAGAAGTATTAGATCACTTGGTAGTACAAGATGTGGAGAATATAGGTGAGTTCTTAAAAGATACAACTTTAAAAGTAGAAACAGCTATTTTTGGCAGTTGTAAAGGAACAAGCTCAAGTAGCAGCGAATAACCTTATTAAAAAAATGGAATAAAAAGCGATATTAAATATGACAACATACAAATTAGAAGTTGATGATAATATAACTGTTATAAATATGGATATATCTGCCAAATTGCAAGAATTAAACTTTTTGGAGAATTTTTAAATTCTATAAATATTGAAGAGGAGACTGAATGATAATAATTGATGGAAAAGAATTTTCAAAAAAAGATTTTTGGAAGAAATTTCTAACGAGCAAAAAAAGAAATTGTAGAGAAAAAAATTTAAGACCAGCAGGATTGGCTGTTATTATTGTTGGAGAGAATCCAGCTTCTCAAGTTTATGTAAGAAATAAAACTAGAGCTTGTGAAAAAGTGGGATTCTATTCAGAAACAATAAAATTGGAAGAAAATATTTCAGAAAAATGATTTGATTAAAAAAATTGAAGAATTGAATGAAAAATAATAAAATAGACGGAATATTAGTGCAACTTCCATTGCCAAAAACATATTGATGAGTTGAAGGTAATTAATTCTATTAAACCAGAAAAAAAGATGTAGATGGATTTAGTAACGTAAATGTTGGAAAAAAATGGTTATTGGAGATGAAAGTGGGTTTTTTTATCGTGCACACCTTATGGAATTATGCAGCTGTTGGAAGGTTATGATATTGATGTGGATGGAAAAAGATGTTGTTGTTGTTGGAAGAAGTAATATTGTTGGAAAAACCAATGGCAATGATGTTGATTCAAAAAGGTGCGACAGTTCAAGTTTGTAATTCTAGAACAAAAAGATTTGAGTAAAAAAATTGAAAAAAAGCTGATATAATCGTGGTAGCAGTTGGTGTTCCAAGAATGATAAAAGCTACTGATGTTAAAGAAGGTGTTGTTGTTATTGATGTTGGGATAAATAGAGTTGATGGGAAATTGTGTGAGATGTTGATTATGAAGATGTAGCACAAAAAGCGTCTTATATCACGCCGGTTCCTGGAGGAGTAGGACCAATGACGATAGCAAGTTTGATAAAAAAATACTTTTTATTTCTTATCAAAGAAAAAAATTTATTAAAATTTTTAAAACAAAGCCTTTTTTTGTTTCTTTTTTGTGGCTAACAAAAAGTAATATAAATAATTTTTTTAGGAGGAAAAAAATATAGTGAAAGATAAAATTAAATTTATAAAAGATTTAGCAGAAAGCATGAATGAAAATAAGATTGAAACTGTAAAATACGAAGAGGCAAGTTTTGAAATTCAATTAAGTAAAAAGAAAAAAGAGAGAAATATAATTGTTAATGGTGGAGGAGTTGCACCAGCACAGTATTCTCAACCAGCACCTGTACAACAAGAAGTTACAAGTGAAGAAACTGTTACTGAGGCAGCACCAGCAGAAGAAATTACTGGAACTGAAATTGTTTCACCAATGGTTGGAACTTTTTATGGTTCAGCATCTCCAACATCAGAACCATTTATCAAAGAGGGAGATACTGTTACAGAAGGTCAAACAATTTGTATTGTTGAGGCAATGAAATTGATGAATGAAGTAAAATCTACAGTAAATGGAAAAGTGAAAAAGATACTTGTGAAAAATGGAGATGCAATTAAAAAAGGTCAAACAATTGCGATTATTGGATAGTGAAGGAAGGAGATTTGTGAGTTGGAAGAAAAGAGGATTTGGATGGAAATCATCTTATTATTTGCTATGTTATTTTTATCAGCATTTTTAGTAGCAGCTGAAACAGCATTAAGTTCGTTAAAAAAAATTCATATGAAAGGGAATGAAACTTCAAAAAATCAAAAAGATACAGAAGAATTATTGAATATTTGGCTAAAAAATCCAAATGAGCTTTTGACGACACTTTTGCTTTGTAAAACGATAGCGTATTTGCTTTTAATTGGAACAATGTTAAGAATTTCGAAGAATATTTATAAAATATATGAATTGAATATGTCAAAAAATATATATTATTCAATTGCCTTTGCATTAATTTGTACAGTAGTAGTTTTATTTGTTGAGTTATTTTCGAGAGCAATAGCTAAAAGTAAGGTTTATAGCATTTCGAAATTTACAATAGTTCCGTTGAATACTTTAAGAGTGATATTGAGACCATTAATATTAATTTTTTTATTCAAATTTCAAAAAGGAATGATGAAATTATTTAAAATAAATACTAGTTCTCAAATATTTAAGATAACGGAAGATGATATAATTACTTATATTAAAGAAGGTACTGAAAGTGGAGCAATTGAAGAAGGCGAAGAGGAAATGTTACATAGCATTTTTGAGTTTTCTGACACAGCAGTAAAAGAAATCCTGACACCAAGAAGAGATATATTTGCTATAGAGGCTGAAAAGGAGCTTAGGAAGTAATAGATGAGATTTTTTTGAACAAGAATTTTTCAAGAATACCAATTTACAGTGAAACGATTGATAAGATTGTAGGAATTGTTCATATAAAGGATTTATTGAATATATAAAAGATCAAAAAAACTACATTTAAAAATGAAAGATTTGATGAAAGATGTCTATTTTGTTCCTGCGACAAAAACATTGTTTGAATTGCTAGAGGAATTTAGAGAGAAACAATCTCACATGGCTGTAATAATTGATGAATATGGTGGAACATTGGGAATTGTTACGATTGAAGACCTTTTGAAGAAATTGTTGGAGAAATTCGTGATGAATTTGACCAGGAAGAAGAGAATATTCAACAGGTAACAGATAAAATTTATGATTTGAAAGGTGATACTTTGATTGAGGAAATTAATTCGGAATTATCAGTAAATATACCGCTTTCAGAAGAGTATGATACGATTTCTGGATATTTTCAAGATAAATTAGGAAAAGTTGCTGAAATTTCTGACCACATAACAGGAGAAGGATATATTTTTGAAAGTTATGGAAGTCGATAATATGAGAGTTGAAAAAATTAGAATAGTAATCACTGGAAAAGATAACGAGGAGAACGAAGATGGAAGAGATTAGGCCTAGAGTGAGAGTAGCAGGAGTATTGATTGAAAATGGAAAGATACTTTTAATACAGCATCACAAAGAGGATAAAAAAATACTGGCTAGTACCTGGTGGAGGTGTAGACTGGGGAGAAAGTACTTCGAAGCATTGATTAGGGAGTACAAGGAAGAGACAAATTTGGATATAGAAGTGGAAAGTTTTTCTATTTTTTTGTCAGAAACAATAGCACCTGATAAAAATAGACATGTTATAAATTTATATTTCAAAAATAAAAAGAGCGGAAAAATACTAAAAAGTGAATTACATCTAGGAGACGAAGCGGTTTTTGACAGATTTGAAATTTGTTGAAAAAGATGAAATTGAAAAATATTCAATTATATCCGAATATAAAAAGGTCAATTAATAAAATTATTAAATAATGAACCAGTAATTCCGTATTTGGGATTATTGTGGGATAAATAAAATTAGGAGGATAAATGACTACTCAAGAAGTACAAGAAGTATCAAAATTATTAAGAACAATAGAGGATTTTTCCAGAAAAAGGAGTTATTTTTAGAGATATAACGACTGTTTTTAAAAAGATAAAAAAAGGATTGCAGATTGTTATAAAAAGATTTTACAGAAAGATATAAAGATCAAGGGATTGACTATGTTTTAGGTGCAGATGCGAGAGGATTTATTTTTGGAGCAGCGATTGCGTATAATATTGGTGCGGGATTTGTTCCAGCTAGAAAACCTGGTAAATTACCGGCTGAAACTGTAAAAAGAAGAATATGAATTGGAATATGGAAAAAATAGTATCGAAGTTCACAAAGACGCTATCGAAAAGGGATCGAAAGTTTTAATCGTAGATGATTTGTTAGCGACAGGAGGAACAGCAGCAGCAATGGTAAAATTAATTGAAGATTTAGGTGCTGAAATACACGAATTGGCATTTATGATTGAATTAGAAGATTTAAAAGGAAGAGAATTGTTACACGGAAATAAAGTTTATTCGCAATTAAAAATATTAGAAGGAACAGGGATTTTTAATAAGAGATTCTTATTTTTAAATTCCCTTTTTGAGACTATATTAGGTTATTTCGATAATGAAAAAGTTTTTATAAAAACATAGAATATATTTATCAATAAAAAAATAATATTTTTTTGCATTAAGAAATATCCTTAATAAAAATTGCTGGAGGTAAATTATGACTGAAGAAAAATTGTTACAACAGTTAGTTGATAGAATAAAAGAAAATAATTTAGATGTTGATATTGAAAGGATTTCACAAGCATTTATTTTGGCGAATGAATCTCATATTGGACAAAAACGGAAAAGTGGAGAAGACTATATTTTGCATCCAATTGAGGTAGCGAAAATATTGGTTGATATGAGAATGGATACTGATACGATTATTGCTGGAATTTTGCATGATGTTGTTGAAGATACGTTGATTACATTGCCTGACATTGAGTATATTTTTGGTGTTGATGTAAGAAAATTGGTTGATGGAGTTACGAAATTAAGAAATTTGCCAAGAACTGATAGTAAGAGAATCGAGAACATTAGAAAAATGGTCGTTGCAATGGCTGATGATATTCGGGTTGTAATTATAAAATTGGCGGATAGACTGCATAATATGCGGACTTTGAAATATATGAAACCTGAAAAGCAAATTGAGAAATCGAAGGAAACGATAGAAATTTATGCACCGATTGCTCATAGAATTGGAATGGCAAAGATAAAATGGGAGCTTGAGGATATTAGTTTCAGATATTTGGAGCCAGAAAAATATCAGGAAGTTCGGGAATTGGTAAATACGAAGAGAAAAGAGCGGGAAGAGTACACAAGCCGAGTTATTGAGGAAATTACTGCTGAGTTGAAAAAACATAAGTTAAAAGGGGAAGTTACTGGAAGACCAAAACATTTGTATAGTATTTACAAGAAAATGTACGAAAAAGAAAAGAAATTTGCTGATTTAAATGATTTGATTGCGATTCGGATAATTGTTGACAAGGAAGAAGAGTGCTACAATGTTTTAGGAATTATTCATAATTTGTATATCCCTGTCTCAGGTAGATTTAAGGATTATATCGCTGTTCCAAAAATAAATGGATATCAATCGATTCACACCACAGTTAAGGGGCCTAACGATCAAAATGTAGAAATCCAAATAAGAACAGCTCAAATGCACAGAATTGCAGAAGAAGGGATTGCAGCACACTGGAAATACAAAGAGAAAAAAACAAAAGATAAAAATGAACAATATTATGCAGCTGTAAAACAAATGATTCAAACAAATGCTGACAATCCAAAAAATTACGCACAAGCAGTATTGAATCAAACGATTTTTATTTTTACACCAAAAGAAGATGTATTGGAATTGCCAATTAATTCAACAGCTTTGGATTTTGCGTTTCAAGTACATACACAAATTGGATACAGAACAATTGGTGCGAAGGTAAATGATAGAATTGTTCAGCTTGACCAAGTTTTGGAAAATGGAGATAAAGTTGAAATAATGACTTCTAAAAATGCCAAAGGACCTGGAAAAGACTGGATTAATATGGTAAATAACCACAGTTCAAAAACTAAAATCAGAAAATGGTTTAAAGATAAGGAATTTGAGCAAAAAATTAAAGAAGGTGAACAATTACTTGAAAGAGAGTTCGATAAATTAGGTATTAAATTGAAGGATTTGGAAGAGGATGAAAGAGTATTCCTTTACATGAAGAAATTTAATATTTCTACAATGGATTTGCTTTATTACAAATTTGCGGTTGGAGATTTGTCGCTTGACGGGTTTTTTTGAATAAATTTGAGACAAAAAGAAGAGAAAAAAATTTAAATCAAGTTTTTGGAAGAAGAAACAGAAAAAGGAAATAAACGAAAAAGAAAAAAAGTCACGGTGGAATTAAAATTTCTGGAACAGAAAATACGATGTATCGTTTTGCAAAATGTTGTAGTCCATTGCCAGGAGATGATATAAGAGGATATGTAACACGTGGACGTGGAATTGCAATTCACCGTTCAGATTGTCAAAAATTACCAAACACTTATAGAACGAGAACCTGGACGTGAAATTGAAGTTTACTGGGATGAAGAAGTAATAAACTCAAATGCTACAAAAATATCAGTATAATTTCACTGTAAAAAGCAATCGAACGAAACGGAATTTTTATTAGACATAATTCGAATATTAAACGAATACAAAATGGAATTAGTAAACGTAAACACAAATCAAACAAGAGAAAATGGAAACAGATACGTTTTACTACATTTTGGAATTATGATAAGAAAAAAAGAGATGATTTTTGACAGACTTGCAAAACAATTTATTATCAATGAAAGATGTTACAGATATTCTAAAAAAAATAAAAAAAGGGAACAGGGGGATGAGAAAATGAAGAAAAACATTATGGATTATAATAATTTTTTTATTGGATTGCTTTTATTATCATTCAATAGGAGAAAGTGTAGATTTTTAAAGTGATTTTTTTGAAATTGTAATAGCATTATTCATATTTAAAAATTCTTTTTTTAATATAACGAAAAAGTTATTTGGAATAGCTTTTAGTTATATTTTTTTGCATATTTTTTTAATACATTATTTTTTTATAAAATTTAGATATTTTTGAAAAAGAAGGGAAAGTAATGAAATTATTAAATTTGAAAATAGATAAAATTGTTAGGAATAAAAAAATCAACCGAGGAAAAAAATTTTGATATTGAAAAATTAGAAGAATTAAAAAAATTCAATAAAAAAATAATGGATTGATTCAGCCGATAGTTGTTAGAAAATTGAAGAGTAATAAATATGAGATTATTGCTGGAGAAAGACGGTATAGAGCTTGTAAGGAATTGGGAATGAATGAGATTTCAGCATTGGAAGTACAGGCAAATGACTCGAAGAGTTATGAATTTTCTGTTTTAGAGAATATTCAACGAGAAAATTTAAATCCGATTGAAGAAGCTGAATCGTATTTGATGTTGATGGAAGTTTATGGGTATAATCAAGAGAAATTGGCAGAAAAGCTAGGAAAAACGAGGTCATCGGTTTCTAATAAATTGAGAATTTTGAAATTGCCGTTTTCTGTGAAGGAAATGGTTAGAGCTGGAGAAATTTCTTTTGGGCATTCGAGAACACTTTTGGGGCTTAGAGATGAATCTCAAATTGAAGAAATGGCTCAAAAAGTGAAGAATGAGAAAGTATCTGTAAGAGAGTTGGAAAGAATAATAAGAAATCTTTCACAAAAAAAATAATAAAAAAAAATATAATAATAATGAAAAATGTGGTAAAATAGAACCTGAAAATTCTGAAAAAGAATTTATCGAAGATAAATTGAGAGAATTTTTTTGAAACACAAGTAAAAAAATAATAGGCAATTTAGATTCAAGTGGTAAAATACAAATAGATTTTTTTCAGATTATGAGGAATTGAAGAGGATAATAGAATTGTTGGAAATTTCTTTCTAAAAAAATAAAATAATTTTTGGGAAAGGAGGCTAGATTGAAGTACGTACGAAGGGGATTGTATATTTTTTTATTCCACTTTTATTATGTCTATTTGCTTTTAAGAGCGTATATTTCTACAAATAATTTTCGTGATTTATTGACAAATATCTTAAAAAGTTCAGGGTTAAATGTTACTTTTCGAAAAAAAGTTGAATTGCAAGGCTTTTAACAAATTAAAGATTGATAATTTGATTGTAAGAGATATTCACGGAAATGTTTTTGTTAATTCGAAGAAAAACGACTGCAAATATAAATTTGTTAGTTCCGTCGAGATTGAATAGGATAGATGTTTATGATGCGACTGTTAATATTGAGAGACAAAAAAATAATCATATGAATGTTTTTTTGATATTATGAAACCTTCGAATAAGAAAAAAATCTTATTGATAGAGCGAGTAGATTGGGAAAATTGTATATTCACAATGCTACTGTAAATTATTCGGATGTGAGTTATGCAAAAAAAATAGAAAAAAACATTGAATAAAGTTAACGGTTTTTTTGGAATCTGCAAAATCACGTGGTTTTACTTTTGGAAGCAAAAGGAAGTAATGGCGACGAGGTTTTAGGTATAAAATTAAGAAATCCAATAAAAAAAGAACTCAAAATTTTTTTGGTCAATTTTTTTAACAAGAAAAAAATAACGATGAAAAAAAGAGAAACATTTTTGAAATGACACTGGATTTTTAAAAAAATATAAAAAAATAACAGAATTATTAGGTCAATATGTTCCTTTGGATATGATTAAAAGCTAAATCAGGGATTTTTAGATGGGAGATTATTTCTGTCTAACAAAAAAATCCTAAAAAAAGAGACGATTCCAGTAGGAAATTTAAAGATAACTAATGGTACTGTTTGGTATGAAGATATTGAAGGTGACATTAAAAATGTTGATGCAACTGTAATTTTATCAAAAGACAAAAAAATACAGTTGATGCGAAAAACAAAATTAAAAAAATCGACCAGTGACTTTCAAATTAAGTCAAGATAGACCAAAAAGAAAAAAATTGAAAATAAAGTTAACGGCGGATAAATTACCGTATTCAGAAATTAATCGTTATAAGATTATTAAAGAATTTAAGGTTGATGCGATTGGAAATGTGACTGCAGATCTTGATATTGACGTTGATTTGAAAAACAAAAAAATGCGTTATTAAATGGTATTTTTTTCTTCAGAAAATATTAAACTTGCAAATTATAATTTTAGAAATGTGAAAACTAAAAATGAAATTAGATACAAAAGAAAAAAATTGTAGTTTTTAGATAATACTAAATTTAATTTTGATGAGACAATTTCTGGATTTAAGGTTAAAAGCTGATGCTGTAATTCCAAAATTTACGTATAATACGAATACTAAAAATTGGTTCAGGAAATTATATTTTTGACAAATAGAGGATCAGATTTTTAGTATAAAAAGAAATCGCAGGGACAGCATTAATTAATAGTGAAAATATCATAACAAGTAATTTTTAATTCAAAAAGAAGTGTCAGGAAACTTTAGAATAAATCCAAAATTAATGGAAATGGTTGTTAACGCAAAAAGTAATCAAAAATTTTGACGTTATTTACCAAAAAAACAGAAATATACTTTGAAGCCAAAAATAGAGAATTTAAAATTGGCGTTTAAAAATAAAAAAATATTTTTACAATCTGGAAGAATTAAAAACAGATTTAAAAAAATACAAAAATAAATACGTTGACAATATAAATGCTGATGTGATAGTGCATAACGGAAATTATGATATAAATGCACTTGTAACAACAGGAGGCGAAGTATTTAGAGTTGCTGGAAAAACAACTAGCGACATGAAACATAATTATACAGTTGAATTGAAGGATAAAAAAATAAAAATTCTAGATGTTGCAAAAATTATTGAAAAAAATTATAAAGTTGACATTAAGGGATTGGAAACAGCAAGATTACCGATAAAATTGGTTAAATTGAATATTTTTTTGGAGATAGCAACAAAATTTCTGGAGATTATGAGATTTCAAGTGCATACGGTCGATTTATTGTTGAGTATGAAGAACTTCATGCCAAAGGTAAAATTCATGATTTACAAAAAAATGGATTTGGATATGAATGCGAAAAATGAAAGAATTGTGGGTAAAATACCAAAGATTCAAAGAAGTTTCGACACATTTAGCGATAAAAAGACAATGTTGTAAATATTGAAAAAAATTAGGTAATGACAGACAATTAGTGGCAAACGGAAAATATAATTTGAAAAACAGGTAACATGCATATTAATTCAAAATTGAATAATTATGTTGTATATAACACTGTAAAACCAGAGTTAAATCTTTATATAAATAATGCAAATTTAACTTTAAATGGAAAAAAATGGACAATTTATCTGGAAAAAAATAATCGTACCAGATTCTAGAACAACAATAAATGATAAAAAAATATTGGTGAAACACAAATATATGCAGATATTAAAAAAATAGTGTTATTAATTTGACAGATGTTAGATTGAGAAAAAAAATAATTTAACAGGAACATATAATTTAAAAAAACAGGAATTGCAGATATGGTGTTGAATTTGGATGAAGAAAATGTTCCATACTTAATTGATGTACCAGATTTGAAATTTGGAGCGATTTCTAAGTTGAAGTTAAAAGGAGACTTGAATAAATTTAATTTAGCAGGATTTATAGATTTAAACAATGTAAATTACAAAGGTTATAATATACCAGGTGTTAAGACAATTATAGAATACGCAGACGGTAATATCGATAAATTATTGAATTATGGAACGTTAGATATAAAAGACTTTAGATTTATTGGGGATAATCAAGAAACTTTATTCCAAACAAATACAAAAGTTGATTTAGCGAATACGCATTTTAACTATAAATTAGAAAATCAAAAATTTGCGTTGGATTCGGTGGAAGACTTGAAAAATAAAGGATATAGCGGAGACATAAACTTGAATTTCTCACTTACAGGAAAACCTAACAATTTCAATGCGATACTTGGAATAGGTGCAGACGACGTTACATTAAGTGGATTCCATGTAAAAGATCTTGTCATCGATGCGTCAGCTAGTAATAAATTGTTGAACATTGGACAAATTTCGTTGGAATATGAAGACAATCCGTTAGTAATAAATGGATACCTTCAATATGAACCGATGAAATACAATTTACACGCAAATGCAGAAAACTTTAATTTGTCATTCTTAGGATTAGATCCAAATATCAAGACAGCAGAAGGTATACTTAATATGGATATGACTTTGACAAATGCAGCAACATCAGGTAAAATTGATCTTGCAAACTTTAGTTATATAACTAAAGATGGCTTGACAAATGCTCAAAACATAAACGCTAAAATTGATGTAGCTAATAACAAATTACAAATTAATCGTCTTGATGGTGGATTTAATGGCGGAACATTCATTGTCGACGGGAATATGGACATACCAACAGTTCCTGGTGATTTTATGAAAACAAAACGTCTAGAATTAGGAAAAATCGATATAGATGCAAATTTGGATAAATTGGGATTGAGATACGGAAATGATATAGATTATGCACTAACAGGAAAAGTTAATCTTACAGAAGATTTCTTATCAGGAAATTTAAAAGTTGATAGTGCAGATATCAGAGGAATTCCAAATTTTGGTGGAAATGAAGAAGAGAATTTGACTGAAAGCCAAAAAGAGCAAAAATTAAAAGATAAAACAATTGCAGAAGGAATAATTGAGGGAGTAATTGATAAAATATTAAAAACAATATACTGTTGGTTTAGATGTACAAATGGGAAGAAATGTAAAAGTTGATATTCCAAGTATGAGTTTAGTGAAAAATATTAAAAGTAAAGTTGACGGTGGAGCAAAAATTAGATACGAAAATGGAGCAATTGGAATGGATGGAACATTCTCACTTAGAGATGGTAAATTTTACTTAAATGGTAATAGATTTAAAATTGATAGTGGGGAAATAAGATTTATTTCAAAAGATGGAGTTACAGTATTGAGTGATCCATTTGTAATAATTACAGCTTCAACTACTGTAAAAGGAGAGAAAATTGAAGTGGATGTAAGTGGAAATGTAAGTAATCCACAAATGGCATTTAGCTCTTCGTCAGGAAAAACGAAAGAAGAAATTTTATCATTGTTAGCATTTAAGACAGTAGTCGGAAACAACAGTAATAATCACGATGATATATCATTAAATCATAAAAATAATACAGATGATGGAGTAGTTGTGGTAGGTTCTTTAGTAAATACTGCATTAAATGAGTTGATTTTTTCGTCAGTAACTGGTAAAATTGGAGAGAGCTTAGGTTTATCGAATTTTTCAATTTCAACAGATGTTGATAAATCAAAAACTGGACAATATAGAGCAGCGACTACTTTATACGTTCAAGATAATTTATATAAAGATAAATTATTCTGAATTTAGAAGTTAAATTTCCATTCCAAGTAACTAAAGATACTAACGGAGGAAATAGTAGTTCACTTCCAGTTGGCTATAATGCATGGTTAAATTATAATTTTAACAAATCATTAGAGTTAAAAAGTTGGAGGAGAAACTATAAATCAAAAAGAGTACCAATGCAAATATGAAATCAGGTACAAAAAGGAAATTACTATATTGGAGTTGATTTCTCAACAAGGGGTCATTCCTTAGGCGAAATTTTTAAAAAAAGAATGTTTAAGAAAAAGAAATTGGAAACATTAAAAAAAATAGGAGGAAGAATGAAAAAAATAAAATTTACGCATTTATTGTGGCTGTTACTTTATTTGTTTCAATAAATAACATTTCAAGTGCAGCAGAACAACAAAATTTGAAAGTAGGTAAAATAGAGTTTTTCACATTTAAGAGAGTTACCAGAAGATTACCTGTTATCAAAAAAATACCAGTAAAATCAGGTGACGATTATTCAAATAAAAGTATGAGTGACATTTATCTAGCATTGAAAAAATTGAATTATGTTGATAATGTTAGTGTTATTCCAGAAATAAATGGGGACACAGTTAATTTAAGAGTAGAAGTAAGTGAGGCAGCAAATGCTTCAGCTACTCTTCAAAGCGAAGAAAGAGACAAAGCATTAAGTCAAAAAAACAGAGTTTGTTATTTCTAAAATTGATATAGTTGGAACTAAAACTATTTCTAAAGAAGAATTATTAAGTGGAATGAAAATTAAAGAAGGTCAACAATTTGTACCTAAAGAAGCACTTAATGAAGCTCAAAGAATCTTTAATACAGGTTATTTTGCAACTGTTGAACCAAAAATAGATAGAAAAGCTGATAATACAGTTGTTATCACATATGAAGTGAAAAGAAAATCCAGACGTAACAGGAATTGAAATTACAGGAAATACATTATTTACTGATGATCAATTAAAACAAGCATTAGGAATTAAAGAAGGACAAATTTTTAAAATGGTAATTTATTGAATCCTGATAATAATGGAATTATAAAAATTATATGAAAAAAATGGTTATGCAACAGCAAGAATCGAATCTATCAATGTTGGAGAAGATGGAAAAATAAAAAAATAGGAATGACTGAAGGAGTTGTTCAAAATGTAACATTCTCTAAAGCTTCAAATAAAACAGATGATGAAAGAGCAAATCCAAAAAGAGCTAATTTGAGAACAAAACCATATGTTCTTGAAAGATATTTGGAAGTAAAACCTGGAGAAGTTTTAGAAGGTAAAAATATTGAATCAACAATGAAAGAAATGTATAGAACTGGTATCTTCAATAGAATAGAGCCTAACATAACAGGAAGTGAAACAGATCCAAATGCAAGAAATGTAGAGTTCTTAATCGAAGAAAGACCAACAACTACAATTAATGGAAGTATTTCTTATGGAACTGCAGTTGGATTAGTTGGAGGACTTAAATTATCTGATGATAATTTCTTAGGAAGAGACCAACAAGCAGCTATTAATTTAGAAGCGTCAAATAAAGGGGACAAAACATTCTCAATAGACTGGTTTGATCCTTGGATTAAAAATACTGAAAGAGTTCAAGCAGGAGGTTCGGCTTACTGGAGAGAATCTAGAGATGACGATGTTGACTGGGATGAATTAGAAAAAGTAAAAAAACTATTGGTACAAGATGGACAATAGGTAAAGGATTAAATAAAGATATTTATGTAAGAGCTTCAACTAGATTAGATCATAAAAAAGAAATCTATTCTGGTGGAGATGTTAAAGATAGTTATAACTTATTAGCAATAACTCCAGAATTTATTTATGATACTAGAGATAATGTAAGTGATCCAACAAAAGGACTTTATGCTGATTTGACATATGAAAAAGGGAAATTATTAGGTGATCGTAGAAAATACGATAGATTTGAAGCTGATTTAAGAGCGTTCCACCCAGTAATAGGTAAGAAAAAAATATAATGGCATATAGAGCAGTTTGGGGATCAACAGGAAGTGGAACTCCAGATTCTATGAGATTTAGTGTTGGTGGAGCAGACTCAGTTCGTGGATATGAATATGGAGCATTTGACGGATACGATCAATTTTATGCAAGTATTGAAAATAGAACAAGATTTGGTAAAAATGGTGACGTTCAATTAGTTGCATTCTTTGATATAGGAAATGCTTGGCAAAAAGAAAGCATAAATGCTGCAGGAAGAAGAACATATTCGCCAGATAGAAAAAGTGCACATGATTTCAAAGACTTGAAAAAAGGATATGGAGTAGGACTTAGAATAAATACACCAGTTGGTCCATTAAGATTTGATTACGGTTGGCCAATGGATCCTGAAAAACCAGGTAAGAAAAAAGATAAAGGTAAATTCTACTTTAGCTTTGGACAATCATTCTAATATAATATCAAACAGGGAATTTATTTCCCTGTTAATTTTTTTAACAAAAGATAGCAAGAAGTCTCCGACTTCTATAAGTGGAGATGAATTGCTTTTTTGTAAAAAAATTGAAAAAAAGGATACATCCATGATAAAATTTTTTTGTATAAAATATTGAAGAGAAGTCATTAAAAAAATAATATTCAAAAATCAAAAGGAGGTGTAATTTATGAAATATAATTTAGCATTCAAATACAGAATTTATCCAAATAAGGAGCAGGAATTATTGATAAATAAGACTTTTGGATGTGTCCGTTTTGTTTACAATACGATTTTTATATATCGCTAATAAAATTTATGAAGAAACTGGAAAAAAATAAAATAGTTACACCTGCCAGTTTGAAAAAGTGAAAATCAATTTTTTAAAAAGAAGTAGATAGTCTGGCACTTTCAAATGCTCAATTGAATGTAAAACGATCGTTTACGAATTTTTTTCAGAAGAGAGCGAAATTTCCAAGGTTCAAATCTAAAAAGAATAATGTTAAAAGTTACACGACAAATTGTGTGAATAATTCAATACGAATTGAGAAAAAAACAAATATTTGGTTTTGCCAAAATTGAAAAAAGTTAAATTAAAATATCATAGAGAAATACCGAAGGATTATAAGATAAAGTCAGTAACATTGACAAACAGTAATGGAAATTACTATGTTTCTGTTTTTGACAGAATTTGAAAAAAAGAAATTCAAAAAAATCCAAGTAATGATAAAGTGATTGGACTTGATTTTTTTCAATGTCTGAATTATTTGTCAGTTCTGAAAACCAAAGGGCTGATTATCCAAAATATTTCAGGATGTTAGAAGAAAAAAATTAAAGAAATTACAAAAATCCTTATCAAGGAAGGTAAAATTTTTCTAAAAAAATTGGTATAAACAAAAAAATGAAAAATATCAAAAATTGCATGAGTATATTAAAAATTGCCGAAGAGATTTTTTTGCATAAATTATCGAAAAAAATTATCTAAAGAGTATAATGCTGTGGTTGTTGAGGATTTGAATATGAAAGGGATGAGCCAGGCATTAAATTTTGGTAAAAGTGTTGGAGATAATGGATGGGGAATATTTTTGAGGATGCTTGAGTATAAACTGATGTTTTTAGGGAAACAATTTTTGAAGATAGATAAGTGGTTTCCATCATCGAAAACTTGTAGTAGATGTGGAAATATTAAAGAGGAGCTTAAATTATCAGAAAGAAGCTATAAATGTGAGTGCTGTGGAATTGAGATTGATAGGGATTATAATGCGGCACTGAATATAAAAGATATTGGAAAAGAAATGTTGAAATATAAGGAAATAAAAAAACAGGGTAGGAACTACCCAAAGAGCTTGGTAAATATATTTGGCTAACAAAAGCAGATACTTCCCAAGAAGCTCCCGCTTCTACAAGCGGGAGTAGTTCACAATAAAGTTTTTTTATGAGAAATTTAAAATTAAAAATTTTGTATAAAAAAAGTAAATTTTATTTAGTAATTTTTTTATGATTAACAAATAGTGATTAACAGACAAGAAAAGAGGGATACACATGTATAATATAAAAGAAGTTGCAGAATTAATTAGTGGAAAAATAGTTGGAAATGAAAATTTGATTTTTAAAAGATTAGCTCCATTTTTTTATGCGACAGAAGATGAGTTGACTTTTGCAGCAGATGAAAAAATGTTGAAAAGTATTGATAAGTGTACTGCCGGTGCAATAATTGTTCCACCGTTGGAAAATTTGCCGAAAGATAGAACATATATTGTGGTTGAAAAAAATCCGAGAGAATTGATGCCAATTTTGCTTAACTTTTTTAAACCGAAAGTAAAACCTTTTGAAAAACCGATAGAAGATTCAGCAATAATTGATGAAACAGCGAGTGTCTCAAAAATTAATACATACATTGGACATAATGTAAAAATTGGGAAAAATGTTGTAATTTATCCTAATGTTTCGATTTTTGAAGGGACAGAAATTGGAGATGGGACAATTGTTTACTCAAACGTTACGATTAGAGAGTTTTCTAAGATTGGGAAAAAGTGTATTTTTCAGCCAGGTGCAGTTATTGGGTCTGATGGATTTGGATACATAAAAGTGAAAGGCGATAATGTGAAAATCGAGCAAATTGGACATGTTATCTTAGAAGATGAAGTGGAAATTGGAGCGAATACTTGCGTTGATAGAGGAGCGATTGGAGATACAATTATAAAAAAAGGTACGAAAATTGATAATTTGGTTCATATTGCTCATAATGATGTGATAGGTTCTAATTGCTTTATTATCGCACAAGTGGGAATTTCTGGAAGCGTGGAAGTTGGAGATAATACGACTCTTGCAGGACAAGTTGGAGTGGCTGGACACTTGAAAATTGGAAATAATGTTGTAATCGCTGCAAAATCAGGTGTTACAAATGATGTTCCTGATGGAAAACAAATGTCAGGATATCCTTTGAGAGACCACATGGACGATTTGAGAGTAAAAATGTCGATGGGAAAAGTGCCTGAATTATTGAAAACTGTAAGAAAATTGAAAAAGGAAATCGAAGAATTGAAAAAATAAATATTAGTGATTACTTTAATAAGAAAAAAATTTGTATTCCTATTGTAAAAAGTAATATTTTTATGTTAAAAATAAATTATTATAAGAACCAAAATGATTACACAAAAAAATATAAGGTATTAATAAATTAATTAAAAATTTAAATAAAAAGATAGGAGTGCGGTATGAAAAAAATATTATTAGGAATGTTATTGCTAATTTTTCGCAGTTAGTTGTAGTCAAAAAAACCAGAATCAACAGTTTCAAAAATTTATTGATGGTATTAAACGTCAAAAAAATCGAAGAAACATATAAAAAAATATGCGTTAGACAATAAATCAGAAAATGATTTAAAATTAGAATACAACAACAAATTTCAGCAATTATTTTTTTGAAACATTATTCAAAAAAATATAGATTATAAAATTGAGAAAGTACATAAACAAGATGATGAAACATCAATTGTTACAGTATCTGTAGAAAATGTAGATGTTGAAAAAGTATTTTTTTGAAAGTTTATAAAAAAATATGTTAGATAGCACATTTTCTAGCGGAAATGCTAAATCTGTAGAAGACAGTTTCAAAGAAGAATTGGAATCTAAAGATGTTCCAAAAATCAAAAAAATGAAACACAATTTATTGTTAAGAAAACAAGCAATGGTTACAAAATTGATGTAACAGCAGAAAATATCGATGTATTATTAGGAAAAATTCAATACGACATTTAGAAATTTGAATAAATTAGGAGAAAATGATTCACAACAATCATCAACTGAACCAAATTCAAGCAACGCTCAATTGCCAAAATCTGGTCCAAATGTAGCTCCAACTCAAGTTTCTCCAAATGGTGAAATAAACGGTATAACAAAAAAATAAATTCAATTAACTGTCTTGTAAAATTTGCAAGGCAGTTTTTTATGCAAAAAGGGAATTAATAAAAAAAGACTTTTTTTATTTTTTTCTCGAATATTGTATAATAACTTATGTTTTAAAAATTAAAAAAAGAAAAAAATTTATAGAAAGAAAAGGTAAGATAATGGGAAAAAAAGTCAAGAATAATAAGAGGAACGAGTAAATGTGCACGTTTTTTCGTTTGTGATACGACAGAGTTAGTTAAAGAAGCTAAAAAAATTCATGAGTTGGATCCAATACCAGCGAGAATTTTTGGAGAATTATTGACAGCGACTGTGATGATGGGAAAAGATTTAAAAAGGTGAAAATGATTTAATTACTGTAAAAAAATAAATGGAGATGGACCGTTTGGAAATATGTTAGCGACTTCAGGGAAAAATGGAGAGGTAAAAGGATATGTAAGCGGAAATCCATCTGAAGATATTTTTAAAATAATAGACGAAAATGGGAATTTCATAACTGATGAAAATGGAAAAATCAGATTTATCGGTGAAGGAACATTACAAGTAATAAAAGATATTGGATTGAAAGATCCGTTTTCTGGCGTGATAAAATTAGAAAGTGAGGAAATTGCTGATAATATTGCGTACTATTTCTTGCTTTCGGAACAAATAAAAATCAGTGGTAGCCTTAGGCGTTCAAATAGATGAAAATGGTGAAATTCAAAAAGCTGGTGGATATATGGTTCAGTTGCTTCCAGGAGTAGAAGATGGATTTATTGATAAATTGGAAGATAAATTAAGACAAATTAGAAGCATTACTGAATTGTTGAGTGGTGGAATGAGCTTGGAGCAAATTGTAGAATTGTTGTATGAGGATATTACGGTTTTTTGAAGAGGAAACTGATGTTGATGGAGCGCATAAAAAAAACTTATGTGGAAGATTATGAAATTTTTGGAAGAAAGTGATATTGAGTACAAATGTAATTGTTCAAAAAGAAAAAAATATTTGTCAGCAGTGAAAAACACTTGGAGATGAACAAATTAATGAGATTTTTAGAAGAAGAAGGAAAAAAATTCAAGTGGAATGTCATTTTTTTGTAGAAAAAAATATGAGTTTACAAAAGAGGATTTTGAATAAAATTAATTTTTTTAGGAAAAATATAAATTTTTAAAATAAAAAGTTGTGAGTTATTTTTAAAATGATAAAAAAATAAATAAAAATTATAAACTAAGAAGGAGAT
>BNJV01001545.1_pt1 | contig 72294 bp, 83 predicted proteins | sample 8540591 | NCBI WGS metagenome assembly BNJV01 (sample SAMD00202457, study PRJDB9452) | human saliva metagenome | host: Homo sapiens
AAATGAGGAAATTTAGGATGTTAAATATAAAGCTTGATGAAAGTAATTTAAGACAGATAGAAAATGTCTCGAATCAATGCCTAACGAGTTACTGAGCGACAGCAGAGACTATTAATCGGAGCTGAGCTATGACCAAGACGGAACAGTTAAGGAGTTCTACTCTATGTATACAATAGCAAGAGGAAAATTAGCTGAAAGCATTACTGAATACAAGGCAAGTTCTGGGAAATTTAACTGGAAAGATATATTCAAGTGGAAAGGTAATGGATTAGATCATTTTAAATTAAGTCCCAAAACAAGATTGAAAAGGATGGTAAGTGTATCTGTTAAAAAGGTGGAATGAAACCTTTGCCAAATGCTTTTTATAGCTTATAATGCACGGACGATTAGGGAGCATTTGAAAGAGAAAACATCAGTGTATTTCGATTGAATGATTATCGGGGACCATCAGCTCCACGAGATGCTGTAGAAATGGGTCATACTGGACTACTGCAAGGATTTGCAGAAGAGAGTTCAATATGAGTTTGAGCATGAAATGGGGCGATTGATTAAATGATACAGCATAGCAGAAAAAGATTATATAAGAATTCCCTGATTATGGGAAGAAGAAACTATAAAAGATAAAAAGTTTTAAAGTATATCGTGGTTTTCTTTCCTCCCAATAATTTTGAAGACTCAAAAACGGATAAAATGATTACTTTCCTTTCATAATTTTATAGAGGTTGAATTTTCTCAGGGAAAGAGAAAAAGTCAATGACTCATAACAGTTTTGTTGATTTTGAAATATGGATAGGAAGCAGGAAGAAAAAGGAAGAGGATTATATAAATAATCTGGCTGTTTGGAGACTACATCAGAGAAAAATGTCGAAGAAAGCAGTACAAAGATGGAAGTTTTGCTGTTGATCAGACAAAAGAGTTTAAAGTGACTGCGAGTGACGCTCAGAACTGTGATTTTTATTCAAGAATAACTTTTTCTGTCTATGCGAGAACCGATAACATCAAAAATAGAAATGTTTAGAAGAATAGTGAAATATGAGGAAGTAATGAGTAAAGAAATTAAATATATTTATCTCCGGGAAAAATATAGATTTGCCTGAATTTGGTTTTGTCAAAGGTAATGATATTACGGAGAAAAAATAGAAGAATTAAAGAAAAATATCCGTTACTGATAAATTGTTGATAAACGTTGAAGAATTAGCAGGATATGAACAAAAATGAATTATTTCTTGAAAAATATACTGAGGAATTAAAAAGAAGAAGTAAAAAGAGAAGATAGGAGGAGCGAGTAATGGTTTGTAAGCATGGAAACATATCGAGACAGAAGTTACATGCTGATATTAATTTACCTGTAATTCTTGATATGGACATTTTATAGTTGGAACAGCCCCAGTCTCATAAGGTAAAGAAAGATAAAAAGAAAAATAAATGAACTTGTGAGATTAGCAAAACTACAGGAGAAGCTGTTGAATATTTCGGAGACACTTATGACTTAGATTTTTCAGTATTTCTCAGGGCAATAAAAAGTATTTTTTGAGTTATATGCCGTAGCACCTCATATGTTGTAAACATATTTGACCCAGCAAAGCATAAAACATCAAAGAAAAACTGAGCAGGGGACTGGAAGTGAAAGGAGGAAAAGTATTAGTTAAAAATCACAAGATAATGACTGATACTCTTGTAGTTAAAGACAACGCTACATCACAACCTATCGCTGATGCTCTGAACAGTATGGACAGAAGAAGGACTTGAAATATATGCTAAACCTTCAACTGGGACAAAGATAGATATTGAGTATGAGGAAGCTGATTTGTCAGCTGTTACTAAAACAGAGGCAATAGGTGGATACAAATACTAACACTATGAAACAGGACAGAGACTTGAGACTGATTAATGATATATTCTTGAAAATTTTCAGAACTTCCATCATTTATAGATGTCCCTGATTTTTCGCATGAATCAGATGTTGCTCGCAGTAATGGCTGCAAAGGCAACCATATCAACGGTGGAATGTTCGAATCTATGACATTGATCAAAATGCACTGATTGATAAAAAGATAGTGATGAAATTCCTGAATGGAAGGACAGTAAAAATATACTAGGGCATAAAGATCAGTTAATTTTATATGGAATGATTGGACTAGCTAGAAAAAATATTATCGAGTCATTACATTATGCAGCGTTATCACGTCTCGTTGATAAAGAAATGATGGAATACTCACAGTCTCATCGAATTATAAGTATAAGATGGATTCATTATTATATAAAAATTCTCAAGGAAATTTTGAAGAAATAAACTACTGGACAGGGAAACGCAGGCTAATTTTTGAATAAAAACAGAGTGACTAACGGCTATCAGTTTCAAAAGGTTGGAGAAACTGGGGAACTGAAACAGCTAAAAATCCATTAGCAACTAGATCCAAAAGATAAATTTTCTATTCAAGAAGACTGTTCAAATATATTGGTAATGAGCTGGTAATAAGTTATTTTTGATAGAGTGGATAAGAAATTCTCATTGAAAATTGGCAGAAACTGTCACAAAATCAATGAATATTAGATTGAACGCATTAGTTGCATCTAACAATTTTTAGAAGCAAATGCCGAATTATCTACGAAAGATATCATAATATAATCAACGGTGACATTACTTGGATTATAAAATCTGAAGTAATTCAGAGTCTAAAATCATGACATTCAAGACTATGATGTTAATGCATTACACTGAATTTGCAGGAAAACTGAGAGAAATAGGAGGTTAGATAGATGCAGAAGAAACAAAATACCCTAATGGTCTAATTGATGCTAGAAATATATATAAATGGCTCAAAATTATGGGCTGGGACAGGAGAAGTGGAACTACTGAACATTGAGATAGCTGATCACTTCTGAACAGATGGGATTAGCTGCCGAGATTGAAATGCTGATTGGACAGTTTCTAAGAGCTGGAAGCCAAAATTAAAATGGATACAGCGATGACTCTGATAGATTCAATAACGAAGAACACTATGATTGAATGTAAGCGGCATATCAATGATACTAACGAAAGCTACTCACGGAGTAGGTCTGGGCGATATAGATGCCACTTTAAGGGCATGATACAGATGGATGGAATTAAAGGAAAACTCGAGACACTAAAATGAAAGCAAGCTTTGATATAGGATGTACATGATGTATGTTTGGCTATAGGCGGGAAGACTATTATTGAGATAGACGCACTTAATAATATAAGCAACATAAACGGAGCTACTAACCTAAAACTTAGAAGATATCTAGGACTAATATAGATAGGAGGAAAAATGGCAGAAATAATTAAATTAAGAAGAGAATATAAATTTGGAGCAAAAATGTTAAGGAGATTGTATTAGATTTAGAAGAGTTGCTCAGGGCAAGATTTAGTTTTTGCAGAGAAAGAATATAGAGGCAGAAATAAAGGGGCAACAGTAAAAAGGAGCTTGAAGACAGCTGGCTTTGACAGTTGCATCAAAAGCCAGTGGAATCAAAATATGGTGACTTGCTTGGGCTTAAAGGAACTGATTATATAAAAAGTTTTGAATAAAACTAAGGGTTTTTGAACGCAGGCTTGGGTTCAGCAGACGATACAGAAATTTCGTGATAGGGAAACGGAAGCACAAGAGGAAGAAATGAAGAAAGAGACCAGAAATAATACAGCTGCTTGATACAGTAACTGATATTCTTGAAGCGTTGAAACTTTTTCAAATGAATATAAAAGCAGTTTAAATATGAGCTATGAGACACTAATGTCTTGTAGCCTGTATGAACTGGAATATTGGCAGACAAGAGCAGAGGAATTGATACAGGAAGCAGAAATGAGGGTACGAGGAAAGCAAGGAATAAAAATGGAGCTATTTGCCTCCAAAAATATAAACTGCTGATATTATAACTGTAATTATCATTGCTATTATGATGAAAAATACCAAATATTCCTGAGAAAGACACAAAAGTATCATAAAAATAGGAATATTCCCCAAAACAAGATTGGAAAAATATTTAAAAATAATGCAGGAAGAGTTCCCTAAAAATGCAAAAATTATATAAAGAATATTATCTTTTTATTATTTTTCATAAAATCACCTAATTTAAAATTTATTTTCATTAGGATTATACATTGAAAAGTGTAAAAAGCAACAGGAAAGGAGGAATTTATGGCTAAAATATGGAACTGAATATAGTTATGAGTGCGGCTGTAGCAGGGCATTAACTGGAATAGGCACAGGTTGCAAATGCTATGAAAAATACAGCAAAAAGTGCAGAGGAATTAGGAAAAAGGCTAAAGGAACTGGAAAAGGCTCAAGAGCTTTGGAAAAAGTCGAAAAATTAAAAAGTGCTTATGTAAATGTAAGCAAAGGAGTATCTTAATGCTGCAAGAAAACTTCACGAGCTCAAAGAAGCATACAACAAGACAGGGCAAAGTAATACTGAACTTGCTAAAAATAAAAAGACAAGAAAAAGTTGTAAATAGTTTAAAACAAACAAAAAGAACGCCAAAAACATATGTTTGAAGCTGCAAGAAGTGCTATTGAGGGCGAGAATCAAAGTTTGGGAAGTTATAAATCTCAATTAACCAAAGTAAATTCTGAACTTGAAAAGATGAATAAACTGAAAGAAGCCCAAAAGAGATATGAAGCTCGGCAGGAAAAATATTGGAAAAGTCAAAGAATTTGGTGACAGAACTTTTAATAGAGGTATAGCAACAGCTGGAGCATTGGCAGTACTCTATGAAAGTTTATATGGATGTTGAAGAAAAGTCAGGGCGGATTTGCGAAAAATGTTAGGCGATGAAGCAAAAATATTATGCAGACATTAGAAAAATTTCGGAAAATTCACCATTATCTCAACAGAACTATAGGAAATTGCTGGCTTTTCGTTAGACAGTCAGGGATAGTAGGAGATCAAATCGTTGAATACACAAATAAAGCTCAACAACTAAAGGTTGCGTTTGATATGTCTACACAGGCTTCGGAGAATTTTGGCTAAAACAAAAAGAGCAGTTAGGACTTACGAAGGAGCAAGTTTTTGCATTTGCTGACACGATAAACTATATGGCTGATAATACTAGCTTCAAGTGCAGCTCAATTAGTTGATTTTCAAATAGAGTTGGTGGTAAAGTTGCCAAAACTATGGGAATAGCTAAAGAAGCTAACATCGCTTTTGGAGCGACACTAATATCAATGGGAAAACAACCTGAAAGTAGCTGCAACAGGAATAAAAGCAATTGTATTTAGAGCTTGGAAAAGGGGCAGATACTAAAAAGGAAAGCAAGCGCTTTTGAGTTTTTAGGACTTAATGAGACCAAATTTGCACAAGATATGGCAAAAGATGCTGGAAGGACAATTCTAAAAAGTTTTAGAAAAATAAAAAGGGTTAAGTACTCGCTGATAAAAGCAGGAGTCTTGAATGATTTGTTTGGAGAGCAGGCAATAGACAGTATTGCAACATTGTCAAATCAAACTGATAAATTAAGAGAAAAATTTGGTAAAAGCAAAATCAGAAATGGCTAATGGTGCGGTTGAAAAAGAATATAAAAATAGAATGGATACTTTAGCAAACAGCTTTGAAATTAGCTAAAACCAAATGATGAATGCTTTAGCTGATTTAGGAATGGCTCTAGCACCTACTATAAAAAGTGCATTGGAAGCCTTAACACCAATGATAAAAGTTGCTGAATGGATAAGACAAAATCCCGAAGCTAGCATCAGGAATTATGAAGGCAGTAGCTAGCTTTGCTATGCTATCAATTGGATTGGTGGAGCTATAAAAGTATTTTCTCCTTTATTTAGTACAATATCGAAAGGAATTTCTGATATTTGATAAATTTAAAAATCGCTGGAAATTTTGCCAGTGGACTTAAAAACAGCATTTCCAATTATTAATAAATTAGGACCAGCACGATGAAGTTGGGACCGTTATTATCTAATCCTTATGTTTTGGCAGGAGCAGTCATTGTAGGCGTGCATTTAAAGTGTTGCATGTACTAGCAATGGAAATGGTTTTAGATGGAGTCAATAACGGAATAAAACAGATAGCCCTGGCATTTCAAAGCTGTAGCAGATACTTTAAAATGCCTTGGTCAATTATCTCTCACTGCGCAACAACAAAAGAGTTAGGATGACACCGTTATTTGATTCTCTAAAACCTGTTTTAGACCTGTCCATAGGCAATGTGTTATAAAATTTGTCATTATTGCCTTTTCGATGGAAATGTGACATCCCGCATAAAAGTGCTTTGTTGCAATAAAAGTCGACATTTACTGCTGCGGGAGTAGTCGTGGATGGTTGTGTTTTAACGTTGTAAAAGTTGATAGTTATAGGAGCAGCTCTGCAGCAAATAAAAGGAGTCGGGAAAACTCCTGAAGTTTGTTTAGCTGCAGTTTGGACAGTAATCACAGGTGAGTTGCTAGCGCTGTGTGGGCTTTATTGTTGTAAATATTGGTGCAAGAGTAGTCTAATTAAGGCTATGGCTTTAGACCTCTGGCACCATTTTCAAAGCAATTTCGGAACATAAAATTAAACAGTAGCAGTAGCTAGCTGTGTGAATGTTATAAAAGTAAAGCAAATGGCTGATGGGGAGGTTTAAAATCAGGATTTGAAGGTGTTAAATCTTCTTTTTCAGACTAAGTGGAACGAACATAAAACAAAGGCACGCAGTTTGGACTGGAGTAGGCTTGATACTGCGCTGGAGGATTAGCAATTGACTGGCGGCAGATTATTTCAAAAGCTTGGGACGGGATTAAAATGTGCTCGCAAATAATCCGGTATCAGCAGGTATAGGAGAGGACTTTTGGACTGCAGCTGGGAAACAAACTACGGGAAGTGACGGATTACGACTGCTGTAAGAAGTCGTGGAGCCGAAATGTATTAAGATTCTGCAGTCTCCGTTTATTGCTCAGCGGAAATGTTGGTTGAATCCCACTGAAAGGGACCGAAACACTCAATGCTTCACGGACACAAGAAATACGCTAAGGAAAAGAGACACAGAATCAAAAAGAAAGAGCTTCTAACCCAGGAAAATGAGTAAAGGCTCAACAATTGTTGTTGGTGGAGATACCACAATATAACTATTAATACTGGAAGTAATTCAGAACGCAAAATGATATAGCAAGGGAAAGCTAAAAGGATTTTGCTGAAATGAAAATATAGAAAGGGTGGCATCTCGGATAACGAAGACAAGAGTCACAGAACTGTCAGTGGGGACACGTGTGGGATTTGACAGCTTATAAAGTCTCATGGAAACGAGATATTTTCATAGATTGAAGAAGAGACAATTTAAAATTTATTAGATGTATCAGATATTTCCAGCTGATATTCCTGTCATTATTCCTGAATTTATTGAAGAACTGAAACAGGAAATTGAAGAAAACAAACTGCCACCTTGAAAAGAGGTAGATAATGCTAATAGCAAGAGGAATAAAGGTACAGTTATATTTAACGGAGTGGATATATCTGAAGATATAGCTCATTCCATATCTCTTAACTACACTGACAACAGTAAGAATGCTATAGATGACTTAGAATTGAACTGGAAAACATGGATTATCGTTGGCTTAAAGAATGGTATCCGATGAAAATGCTCAATTAATAGTTGAATATATGAAGATGATGGAAAAGATGGAAGTTTTTGATATCGGAACTTTTACATAGATGAACCAACATTTGATAATGACAGACTTTAATCTAAGTGTATAGCTGATCACTCAGATGGAAATATACGTGATCAGAAAAATAGCCAAAAGCTGGGAGATGATTACATTAAAAGAATTAGTGACACAGATAGCAATCAATGCATGAAAATGAATGTTGAAACACGTTGATAATGAATACTGCAAAAGACTTGATCAGAGAATGAAAACAGATTTGGGCTTTTTATAGACCGAGTTATTAAAGCAAAACTGATTGAGTATGAAAAATATCTGATGATACTATTATTATTTTTGATGATGATGTAATAAAAGACAGTGAACCAATTGAAAATTTAATATCCGTGATAGCAGAATACGTGGTTTTAATTAGAAAGAAAATAAAGGAATATATGACAAGGTCGAAGTGTTATTACGATCCTGATAAAAAGAAATTAGTTAAGGAAACAATAACTAAAGAGGAGCTTGAAAAACGGAACGAGGTGAAAACTGATGCCTGATATATCTTATGCAGAATACACAGAATGGAAAAAGTCTTCTGGGATAAAAAGCTAAAAGCAAAACTTAAAGAAAAAGCTGATAAAAAGAAAAAGAAGTAAAAAGAAAAGGTACATAAAGACCAAAGGAAAATCAGACGCAAGTGGCTAAAAAGACTTTGAAAGAAAACTTGAAACAAGAATATCAAGTAACTTTAATAGTTGATGGAAACACTAAATATATGGGCTGGAAATGATAATTGAGCTAGATGAAAGCTGGGGCAAATTTGAAGGAAAGTATGTAATTGATAAAGTTACAGGTGACATCACAGGAGACTATTCATGGAATCTGAGTGCTAAAAAGTTGAGCTAGGAAAATGCTGAACAGATGCTAAAGCTCAGATCAGAGGAGCAAAGGCGTAAAGAAGCTGGAAAAACAGCTAAACTAAAGGCGGAAAAGGTAGAAGTAGCAAAGGTTCTAATAAGAAAAGAGGACGAAAAGCTAGAAATAAGAAAAAGTAAATTATTTATAGGACAATGACAATTGAATAAATGACTCGTGAAAACTAAAATATTTGTTTTTAAGTTTGGAGAATGGTATACTGAAAATTATTCTTTAATTTCTTAGAAATAGTAGATATACAAAATTTTAGGAGGAAATTTTAAGACAATTTTTATAGTATTGTTTTTAGTGTTATTTTTAGTTTTAATATTTCAGGTATTAAAATTACTCTTGTAATCACGAAAAGAGTTATCAAAAGAAGTGAAAAAGACTTTTGATTGTATTTTTATGTAGTTTATTTGTATTTATTTTAGTAGGGATGATCAGTACCTGAAAGTACAAAATGCAATAGAAGAAGAGTTAAACAAGAAAAGCTAAAGAGGCTAAGGAAGCTAAAAGAAAGCTGAAAAGAGAAGAAACGTTGAATTAGCGAAAGAAAAGAAGAAAATAAAACTTCGTGAAAGCATTAAATCAAGTAATAGAAGAGTGACGAAAAACAAAAAGAAAATGGAGATTTTGTATTACAAATCATAGTACCTGAGAACGCTACCGAAGAGGAAATTTCAAAAATTTTAATGGATACAGCAGTAGCAAAACAAAAGATTTCAAGGAGATACATGATGGATGTGCTTTATAGGATGAACATTATATAAAAGTTTGTTAGAACACATGGACAAAATGAGATTAATAAAATGAGATATGAATTTTATAAAAATATCGTTTCAAAAGAAAAATGAGTAAATGCAGAAGACAAAAGACTTTTGAAGAATATTTTGATTTATATCAGTGATTTAAAGATTTTGGTGATAATGACGAAACCAAAAAAGAGACGCAGGCAACAGCCATGTGGAAGAAAGAGAAAGATGTAAAGAAATAATTAAAAATTGAAAAATATTGATATAAAACAAGAAATAAAAATTTTTCAAAAAGTTCTTGACTTTATGTAAACGTGTAAAATATAAAAGTCAGGAGGTTAAAGATGGAAAATAAGAAAATATATCATTTAAAGTAGATTCTGGAATTACATAAAAATATTAAATTAAAAGCTACAAATATGGGAATAGGGATAAAAGAATATATTTTAAATTTGATAAAAAGATTTGGAAAAGTGAGAGAAATATAAGACCTTTGCAAAGAAGTCTTATGTATTTCTACCATCAATAGAATTATACCATATTGACTTCTACAATATTTTAGAGGAAAATAATGGAAAACATTATGGATTTAGTAAAAGTAGAAAAAGACATGAAAAATTATGGATTAGTTGTAAGTAGTAGAGTTATTGCAAGAGCATTGATAAAAGGCATGAAAAAGTTTTAAGAGATATTGATAAAATTTTAATCAACCCAAATTTGGGTAGATTGATTTTCACGAGTAATTGCAAGGATAGCAGAAAGTAGAAACTATCGAGTATCTTTTAACCAAAGACGGATTCATACTTATATGTTCAATATACAGGGACACAATACTCAAACTGGCTTTACATAAACGAATTTAACAGAATGGAAAGATTGTATAAACAACAAAGATTGTTACTAATGCTGAAAAGGACAGTTTCAATACCGCTTTGATAAAGCAGTTCATTGGGCTAAGATAAAAAAGAGATTGCAAAACAAGGCTAATGAAGTAAGAAGTAACACTTATAGAAAATATGTAAACTTTCTCAAGACTTGGCAATGATAACAAATCAGATTGACGAGCTTTCTGGAATGACGTTTCAGTTGAAAATTTACTAGACCAAATTGAAAATTAAATAGAAACATAAAATCACAGTCATTAATTTGATTGTGATTTTGTTACAAAAAGTGATAAGGCAGGTGGTTAAATTGATTGAAACATTAAAAGGCTGGAGAAGTAAGTGCAGATAGATCACAAAACAGGAAAAGTAAGAGTGCTCTGCGGGTGACGATAAAACACGTGACTGGCTTAATATGTTTAGTTCCTTTCAGAAAGCCACTCTGATAACTATATGCTTAGTATTAGGACAAACAGTTTATTGCTTATTTTTCCTGAAAATGGTGAACAGGAGAGTCCTGTGGTTGTCCCTATGCGGAACAGTTCTGCAAGTAGTGAAGTTAAAAGGACTTTTGCTGATGGTGGATTTGAGCTATGACAATGGAGTATTGACATTGAACTTGTCTCAAAAAGTTGTGATTAATGCGATACTGAAATCAATGGAAATCTGACTGTATCTGGAACAACTATAACAGGATGGAAACTATTAATTTAAATACCACACTCATAGCGGAGTAGCTGCTGGTGGAGATAAGACAGGAGGTACTCTGCAATGATAGGAAGTCTTGAGATGTAATATTTGAAGTATCTGATAGTATCTTCAATCAATAATGAGACTGTCAAGAACTTATAAGAGTAAAAATATCTGAGCATAATGCAATATATGGTCCCTGGCATGGTAAGACATCAGGGAAGAGAACTGATAGAAATAACTTTGAATTACTTTGAGTTTCTACACATACCTAGATTCATCACCGGTAGAAGAACTGGATAAAATAAAGACCATGTGGGAATTCGGAGAATATGGGTATTTAATATCTGGGGGTCAGACCTTTGAGCTTTTCCGTTTTTGATAGTAGATATGAAAGTGAAAAAATTCATATTTTTAATAGAAAACTTCGAGCTTTGATGTCGTAAATCTGGAATTGACGTTAAAAGAGTATATAGATAACCCAAAATTATACAATCAGATAATAGAGCAGTTAAAAAGCTCAAAAAGAAAAAGAACTAGGAAGAACTTGGCGGAAGTGGAAGTTGAAAATATTCAGGAGGAACAGAAAACAAAATTAGGAATCAGCTGAAAAAGTAATATAAATAAAGCACACTGAGAAGATAAATAAAAGCATTGGATGCAGAAAAGAAAGAGGATGAAATATGAAACAAACTTTGAACAGATTAAAAAGATTACCAGCATTATGAACTGATGAATTTATTACGAGCTGGACTGATTACTGCAGATAAAGTTAAAGAAATGACAGAGTACAGTAAGACTATGAAATCTGAAGCAGATAGACAGATACTACTTAATGTAATCAGAAACTATCTAGGAGGTATTTAAGATGATATATGTAAAAATCAGATCGAGGAAATTAACTATGCTCCTAAGAATACTGTCGAGGAAGTAGTAACTAAATGTTGGAATGCTTTTTAAGAGTTTACAAAGAGGAACAGCCACTTAACAGTAGATTTCAGCTTTTGACAGTGACTTTAATAGATAAAAATATAACAGTTGTGGAAAATAGAAATAATGTCTCAGTTGCTTGAGATGTTTAGAAAAATATGAGCCGAGAGCAATTTCTTAAAAACCACAGAAATAAAAATGAGAGATAAACACAATAATGATTTTGATATTGAACTGGGAATTGAGGTGATAAATATTGGATAATTTTGAGGAATATGAAGCGATGGACAGCGATGCATGGGAAATAAAAGAGATATGATTAATAAATTTCAGGAACTTAGCGGAAGGCATTTGACAGAAGCAAGTCCCCTGAGACATTAATTTTTCAGCACAGTGGCGTATCAGCTAGCTTTACTGGAAGAAAAATACAATGATGATATTAAGCAGAATTATTTGAGATATGCAAGAAATGAAAGGCTTGACCTGAAAGGAGAAATCTATGGGAACAGAGGTAAAAGGCTGGTAGAACAGCCCTGCAATAGTAACTTTCAGATTTTATATATCTAGTGTTCAAGCAACTGACACAGTTATCCCGAAAGGGTCAAGAATACAGTTACAATGAGCTTTTATTTTGAAACAAATGAGGAATATAAGATATTAAAAAGGAAATCTGTCAGTTGATGGAAAAAGCTACATGTAATACAGTTGGAATTATTGGAAATGGTATCCCAGTCGGACAAATAAAAGGATATGGTGGACATTTATCCAAATTATTCAAAAGTAGAAAATATCACGGAAAGCAATTCGGGAACAAATGAAGAAGCGGACGAAAATTACAGGGAAAGAATAAGGAAATTCCTGAAAGCTTTCACAACAGCTGGGAGTTCGGAGCTTATACATTCTGGACTAAAACGGCAAGTACAAATATTATTGATGTAAAAGTTCATTCTCCTAGTGCTACTAATGTAGATGTGTACATCTGGACTGACACATGGCACAGTAAGTCAAGAACTTAAGGAAAAAGTAAAGGCAGTACTCAATGAAGAAAATGTGAGACTACTAACTGACAATGTAAATATTAAAAAGGAGCCAAACAAAAGTCAACTATTCTATAGATTTTGACTATTATATTGACAAAGATAATGAAACTCTTGTAAATGTCATCAAAATCCAATGTAGACAAAACTAGTCCAGGAGTATATCGGATGGCAGAAAAGAGAAGATAGGTAAGGATATTAAATCCAGATGAGCTGATTAAAGAGATTAAAAATAGCTGGAGTAAAAGAGTGGTACTAAGAAGCCCTGTATTCCAAAAATTGAGATTTTAATCAGGTTGGAATAAATAACAGCGTAACAAGCAACTATCAAGGAGTTGAAGAGCTATGATAACTGTACAGGATTTAAAATTAACTGACATTGCTGCAAAATCGACTCTGACTGATGAAAACAACCAAATGGATATACGAATCAATAGATTATGCATGATCAAAAACAACAGAAAAACAGAATAATGAAAAGTTTTTTCTTGATATTGACAAGTTGGACAGAAAGCGAAATTGATTATCTGTTGTGGGAATATCACGTTGACTATGTTGGAGAAAATGCCAGTCTTGAGAGCAAAGAGAAACTTGTAAAGATAGCAGTCATAGTACATTTTTAATAAAAGGGAACTACTTAGGAAGCGTAAAAGCAATATGCAAAAATTCTCTTCGGAAATGCCAGAAAATAAAGGAATGGTTTGAATATGGAGGCAGACCAGGGATATTTTAAAATATCTACTTTAGGTGATTTAAAGGATGAAAAAGGATTATCTGAAAGTTCTTGATGTTGTAAAACGAATACAAGAATGAACGTAGCTGGCTGGAAGCGTTGACGTTTGAAAGAAGCTCAAATTTGGGTAAATATGTAGGATATTTTTATGAAAAACAAATAATTAACATTCTGAACTGAGAGAGATTTTGAGCTTCCTTGGATGGAGCAAAAATTAAATCAAGGAATTGTAAATGTAGTAAAAAAGAAAATAATTTAGGAATAAGATAGGGAGGATGAAATGGCTAATTATATTGGATGGGAAATAACAAACAAAGGGAGAGCTTATAGCAAGAGCCGTAAATAACGAAACCAAAATAAATGTTACAAAATTCAAGATTGGAGCAGGATACAATACAGGAAATGATAGAGAACTAACAGATTTGATTGACAAGAGAAACGAATTTCCGATAAATTCTTATGAGAGAAAAGATAACGGAAACGTGGAATTTACATTTGTCGTTTCAAACAAAACTGGAAGTGGAGCAAGTGCGATAGCAAACTCTTATAAAATTTCTGAAATGGGAATATATGCCCAAGATGATTCAGGAACAGAAATTTTATATGCATACAATAAGGGACGGATGGTGACTATATCCCTAGTTTACAATGGGAAAAATGCAATTGATATTGATTGAAAAATGTATCATTGTAATAGATCAGATGCCGCAACTATAAATGTAACGATAGACAATTCATTAACATATTTAACAAGAGAGTCAGCAGACAGAAAATATTTGGAAATGCAGGCGCTATCGAAAAATTATAGGAATGGAGTTTGGTGAAATATACAGGACGTGAGTAATAAAACTAAAGGCAAGTTTTATTACGACAACGTTACAAAAGTTCTATTACGAATGCATAGAGAATACAAACTTGACATATAACGATGCTACAAAGTTTAGAGCAATAAGCAATAAGCCAATTTCAGATAGGGTGGAAGGATTATTAGAAATTCGAAGCAATCACTAAAATTTTCAAAACGGAATCATTCTAGATTTGGAACTTGCATAAGCAAAGTCCAGAGGAATCTAATGAACAATTACGGAACAAACTTCAGAAAGGGCGATTGTTTCATGTACTCCCACTGTAAACGGTGGTGCTTATAGACTAGCTTTCGGGCTGAAACAATAAGCGGGACAGCGTTTAAAGCTAGAACAAATGCTCCTGGAAGTGTTTCTGCATCTTACTTGGCTATTGGGAAATGGAGATAGCGAGTATAAAAATAAGGAGGAAAAATGTAAATGAACATAGTAATTTATGACAAAAAGTCTCACAATAATAGCGAGACCGATTATCACTAACTTGGAAGAGTTTAAAAAGCAGTCCTAATCTGTTTTACCCAAATTGGGATTCAGAAAAGCACATCTGGAGTGAACTGGAATATCAAAATCCAGTTTTGGATAACGGAAATTTAAGGAATCTACAAAAAGAAGAATTATATAAGGCAGGAAAATATACTTTAGCCGAGAAATGAACTACTAGAAAATGGAAAAATTAAGACTGTTGAATTATCTGAATTTGAGTACATCGAGAACAATCAAAATCAATTATAAAAAGGAAGAAAAGGGTTGAAAAACTGAAAGAAGAATTGTATCAGTTAAGGCTTGAAAAGGGAGAAAAACCCTTTTGAATTTGAAGTGAAAGGGACCAAATATCTGCAGCATAACAGGACAATAGACCAGTCTAATATAACCAAGATACTGTTTAGCTTTGGTTCTCGGCTTTATTCTTAAATTAATGGGAAAAATAGCCAAAGGTCAGAAAATTGGATTTATCGCAAAGTTATTACAGACTTGACGACATACAGAGTACAGCAACTGGAAATTCTATACCGAGGACGGCTCTGAAAAAGTATGTGAACGTAAGCGTTCAGAAATTTATAGAAATGTCTGAAATAATGAGAAAAGCATACGACAGCCTCAATGGTTGCCGAGACAACATTGTCGCACAGCTTGGAAAATAAAAACTGTTGAGGAACTAAAAATTTAATGCTGAAAGCAGAATACAACAAAATTGTTTGAAAGCGAAATAAAAGCAAGGATAGGAGGTATTTATGCAGTTAGAAAAAGATAAACTTTATATTTGTTTCCACAAGCCTAAGAGACTGGATAGGGCATTTGATAGCGTTATGGACGCTTGGTAAAATACTCATTGTGAATTTGTTTACAATGGGCAAGTATTTCATCTAATCCTCGAGGAGTTAGGACAAGGAAATTTGAATATCATATGGAAATTTATGAACTGGATAGCAAAAATCGATTCCAAAGATGTGATTGATAAGACAGCACAAGGCAAAGGATATGATTATTTTAGGAATACTGGGTCACCTCTTCTATGCTGGAAAAGGTGCAGGACGATAATAGGTATTTTTGCAGTGAGTTTTGTCTCAATGCAATAGATTATGCTTTGCAATTCTACACTAACGTATAAATTGGAAGTCATTAAAGGATAGAATTGTTATCAATTTAGCCCAGTAAAATTATGTACAAATATCTAAGAGATATGGAGTTAATAAAAAGAAAAAGGGAAGTGGTTTAAATGGACAGATTTGAGAAAATTCTTTGATTATCTGCTGAAAGTTGAGGTGATATTCAGATGATATGATAAAGGAGGTAAAACTAAATTTGGAATTACAGCAAAGAAGCAAGGATTTTTGGATACAAGGGAGATATGCAGGATTTCAACAACAGATTTTGCAAAAAATATATCTGAAAATATTACTTAGAAACAAGCCTGATAAAGTTGCAAATGACAAAGTGGCACTATCTATATGCGACTGAGCTGTAAACAGTGGCAGAAACGGAACAAAAACGCACAGGTAGCATTGAATCAAATTACCCAGCGGACGATGTGCGACGCAATAATTGGGAACAAAACTGTGAAGTAAGTGAAACGCACAGATCCTGAAAATTTTGGAAGTTTATCAACTTGCAGAGAATTTGTATTACAGTTGAAGCCGACAACACGCAGAAAAAGATTCTTTGATGGTTGGATAAACAGAGTAGAAATAAAAGAGCAGCATTTGAAAGATTGGGATAAGGAAAATACGACGACAGATAACATATTCTTTTGCCCAGTCAAGTTCCTGGACAAAATGAAAATGCACATCCGGAAACTGTTGAAGTAATGAAAGCTGCAATTGAAAATAGTCCGTATGATTTTAGAATAACTGGACGGAGCAAGAACAGCAGAAGAACAGTTTGCTTTGTATCAAATCGGAAGAAGTAAGCCGGTGCAGAATTGTGTAACAAATAGCGAGAAAATTTCAAATCTAATCATCAAATCAAGTCTGATGGATATGGGCATGTTGTCGATATTTTCCTCAGTCATCGAAATGGAGAATACAGAAAATTCACATCAGAAGAAGGGCATGACGACGAGATTAAAATTGATTGCAAATCACATCTTGGCAGTAGCAAAAAGCACATTGACATTGAATGGGGCGTGAAACTGGAAAATGCACGATACGCCATACATTTTCCTTGAGTTAAAATAATGCGTAAATGGCTTGGATACAAGCTGAATTTAAACGTTGCAACAATACTGGATAAATAGGGTTGGCTGAAAGCAAGATAAAAATTAATTATAGAGCTTAAGTTAGCTGGCTGTACTGATATTAATAAAATAAGAAAAGGGAGAGATAAAAATGGACAAATTGAGTTGTTATATATATTTAACAGGGAAAATTTTTAGAATTAGGAAAGACTTTAATTTATAAAACGGAAATAGTTGCAAAAGTGAAAAAGCTGGAGAGAAAATTTAATCAAGTATACGTATTGTTTTGGGATAAATTGGAAGAGCTGTTGGAAAAAGAAAACAATGGATAGAAAAATGGATTCCCAACTTCGCTGAAGAAGTTGGGGAAGAAGTGCTAACAGAAGTTTTCGGAAAGAAGCTAGACATTTGATTTAAAACCATATCGCAGCAAATTTTTCAGATGTAGAAAACTCAGAAACAAAAATATACTTTTAAATTTCATAAAAGGAGCAATAATGGGAGAACACAAAGATATTAATATATTTATAGCTTACGGGCCACTTTTTGGGGAACTCTTAGGAAATTTGGATTGTACAGAGTAAACAATCATTTAAATACTGGGTCCTATCATAATCAGGATTTTATATGGAGCCATGGCATTGGCGTTATATGTATTGACAGTCATCCATATGGCGTTAAGAAAGTTCCTTCATTACATTTAATCATAATGATATTGATTATATTTGTAGGATATTTTGTTGAACTTTATAGAAGTGCTTTGGAGGATAAAGTGTACCCAAGGTATTGGCTAAGTTTATCGGATAAGTGTTAGGTGGTGGAGCAATATGACAGTGTTACAGACGAAGAAGACTATTAGGACGAGATCTTTAAAAATAAAAGACACAAAAGATTTTTCGAAGAAAGCGAGAAAATCAATTTTGCGAACAAAGGGATAGTGAAATTGGATTTTACTTTTATACTGTCAGCCTCAATCTCATAGCACAGAGAGATTGGCACACACAAAGAAATATAGAAAAATTGATTCTGAAAATAAATGGCAAAGGATACTCTTGATAGAACAACTAAGAGAAAAACGTTAGTAGAAAATCTTATAATAGTAACACTGGAGCCTCTACTAGTGTTCCTTGTGGCACATTGTATTATTACAATATGAATGAAGTGAATAGCAGAGGGTAGTCAGAAATGGCTATCTGGTGCATATTTTGTAACACCTTCAAATATTTTATAGGTTGACACTTTTTATAAAATGTGGTACTATATATATGTAGAGTGAGGAACATATGAGTTAGGGCAAAATATTGAAGATTAAGAAACCTCGACAAGTTGAATTCAACTTCTTAATCTTCAAAATCAAAATTTATTTTGAATAGGCCTTGGGGCTTATAGCCCCATCCTATAACCTATTATATCATAAAATTATGAAAAGAGAAATAAAATTTAGAAAAACTCACTTTTGAAGGCCAAAACCACTTTAAAGAGAAAGATAAATTCTTTATAGCAATAATCATAATAGCTATGGTCAATTTGTCTAGTAAGGAGATAGCATGATCGAAACCAAGAAGTCTAAAAAGGGTGAGAGCCTCAAATTGGAAAGTTGGTAGAAAAACCATTGCGGACTAGAAATTCGAGACTTCGTCGATAAGATTGTCGGAAGAAGAGTTGGAAGAAGTAAATGAAATATTTTCAAAAGTAAGCAACAAGAAAACAGACGCTTTAATAATCAAGGAGAAAAATATTCAGAAAAATTAATAAAAATAAAGGAGACGATGAAAAACATTTTGAAAACTACAATCCAGTACTTAAATGAAGGAGCAGAACAATTTAAAAATTGAAAGCTTGAAGAATTTATGGAAAGATGGTCACGTTAAGTTGGAATTGAAAGACTTTGCAGGAAAGAGGACTTGAACTTAAAAACCAACATCTATTGAAGAACTTGAAGAAGTTATAAAATATATAAACGAAAAACAACAAAAACAAAGTATCGTCTTAATTTCAAAAAGAAGACGATGCACAATCAGAAATGTAACAAAAGAGCCTGTCTCGTCCTTTTATCTCTTTGATGATAAGGGCTTGGTAAAAATAAAATTATAAATGATACTCACGTAAATCGTGTTCTAGCATGTGTGTGGTTGTGATTAGTAGCGTACTTTCGCACCATTTAAAAATTAAAATTACAGATAGATATAAGAGCATTAAATTGCTCTATAATTTATGCTAAACTCAATAAAAATAGAAATATATTTTTAAAAATTTTAAGCCATTAGAAAGTTAGGTATACTATAGAGACTTATTGATTTTTACATTATATTCTAAATTTTAAGTAAATTTGACTATAATAATAAGTAATTTTGATATTTCTTAAATTTTTATTCTAAAAATTATACTAGAATTGCTCATAATGGAAAAATAGTGTTAGTATTGCAAAATATATATATTTTTAAAAATAAGTTATCACTGGAGAAATAAAGAGGAGAAAATGGAAAAACAAATGTAAAGATGGTTTATCAGTATGTGATGGAAGTAAACTGGGTTTCAGAGGCAAAATGCAATGAAACAGGCCAAGGAAATGAAAACACGGTGACATTTTCACAAAGATAAATAGTGATTTCATCTGGGAGAACTGATAAAGGAGTTCATGCAATGGAATATGGTTTCTAATTTTGTGATTACAGTAAATTCCGCTTGAGGCGATAAAAAAGACAAATTAATAAATGTCTGAGAAGAGAAGAAAGGCTATATTGAGAAAGCAGAAAATTTAATGCGAGATTTAATGCAAAAAGTCGAACTTTATTTGTATATTATGAGGGATGAGGAGAATACAACTATTTGAGGCGAATTTATGTGACTGATTGAGAAAAGTGTAGATGTAGAAAGATTCATGAACAATGGATGATTTTTGTAGGAAAGTATGATTTTAGTAGTTTTATGAAAAGACAAAGGCTAGAAACTCGTGAGAGAGATTTTTATGTGAAATGTTGGTTATGATGAAAATTTGGAGAAAACAAGCAAATGAAAATTTAGCAACGGATTTTGAAAACAATGGTCAGAATTAAGGATTGTCTAGCACTTGCAGTTTATTTTGGTAATGAAGAAAAGATTATATCAGGAAAAGACTGGAAAACCTGATATTGATGGTAAAAAAATTTTGGCATCCAGGCGTCGATTATATAAGGTGAGTTATTAAATTGTTTTGTAAAAATCTAAAACTGGCTAAAAGAAATTATAGTTATTTTAATTAAATTGATATTGTATAGTTTTAGAATTTAATAAATTTTATTTAGATTCTAATATCACTTAGAATGATTAATTTATTGGGCGAAGATGTTGTATAATGAAAATGTTACAAATTAATCAATCTAGTTTTGTGTTAAAACCAAATCATAGGAAGAATTTATGAGAGAAAGGATGATTTCCATGAGAGAAAAATTATGAGATTAGAATATTGGATGCAGATCTCAGAGTGTTATTTAAGATTGTTAAAGCCTTGAAAATGAAGTGTTTGGAGAAGCAACAAGTTGAAACTGGAATATTAAGCCATTTACAAAAATATGGAAAAAGTATTTTGCGATGCTAAGTAACGATGAAAATGAAGAGTTGATGTCAGTTATTGAAGTTTTGAGCAGTTTTGAGTAGAGGAGAGACGTGAGAGCTTTATGGAGTTTGACTGTGCTGAAATTTGCGAGTGAAATGGATATGCTAGAAAAGTTGCTTCAATATGTAATGGAAACTCTTGAAGAAGATGGGAGATAAAGAAAAATAGAGCTTACTGTAGATATGGATAATTTTACTGCGAAAATTTATGAAGAACTGGGATTTAAAATAGTGAAACTTTAACAGATAACGAGTATGATAATGTCCAGAAAGATACTTGATGAGATATTTGGCGACAATAAATTCCGTTTGATAATTGGAAGATATGTTTAAATAATGTTTGAAAATAATATAAAATGCCTTACTCTAAATAAAAGAAGTTAAGATGATGAATATATTTAATAAATATGAATATTAGTTAAAAGTTACTTTTTAGAGTGATGTAAATATTTGATTCTATGTTACAACACAGGAGTGATGAGAGAATAATAAAAGAATACAAGAAGTCATATTTTATAGATTGCTGAAATTTTGGCAGGAAACAGTTTAGCTTTGTATTTGTGTGTGAGATAAATTGACCTATAAGATAGCTGCTTAATTATGAAACAAATTGTCAAAACAATTGCATGCATGCTTGACTTTGTGAAAATTAAAGTTATAATGATTAGAACTATATGAAATCACTGAAACTAAAATAATCGTTGGTTAGAAAATAAAAATAGTTGAAATAATAGATAACTGTTTTCGAAAATAGATATTTACAGAAACAGTTTGAAAAATTTAATATTATAATTTTGATTTGGAGGATGTTATGAACAAGAACAAGAAAGAAAAATCGAGTTTTTCTTTACGTTGCAGACAATAGGAAGAGAAACGTTCTTCCTGCCAGTTTCGATTTTTGCCAGTTGCTGGATTATTGTTGGGTTTAGGTGCCTCATTTACAAATCCTAAGACAATAGCAGCATTTTATCATTTAGATGGATTGCTTGCACAAAGGGACACCTATGAATTATGTCCTTACTGTAATGATTAACGTTGGACTTGCAGTATTTGCTACTTTACCTTTATTGATATTTGCGATGGCAGTAGCAGTGGGAATGGCGAGTGCCAAAAGTGAGTTTGCCAGTTCTCTCTTCTGGACTTTCATTTATAATAATGCACACAACCATTAAAACGTTATTGGTATGTAGCGGATGAGTATCTCACCTGATGGGACTGTTTCGCAGAAAGTGCTGGATGGTGCGATAAGTTCGGTGCTTTGGTATACAAAACGCTTGAGATGGGGTGCTTTGGAGGGGCTAGTAGGACTTGGCGCATTTTTGCATAATAGATTTTGTAGATTAAAACTTCCTGCGCAATATCATCGGGAGTTAGATTTGTGCCGATTATATGTACGTTTGCTTATATTGTTGTAGGATTTATTTCCTTTGCGATTTGCGCTAAGTTATTCAGCAGGGAATATTCTCAATTGGAAAGAGTTGTAACGTGTCGATATTGGAATATTTATTTTCGGATTTGGGCGGAAAGAATATTATTACCTTTTGGACTTCATCGCATCTGGTACATTCCATTCTGGCAAAACAGGACTGGAGTGGAAGTGCAATGATGAGACGGAACAAATGGTTTCCTGGGAGCACAGAACATATTCTTTTGCAGAATTAGTATCGCCAAAATACTACACGTTTTCTTAGTATGAGATGCGGCTAAATTTATGACAGGTAAATATTCATTTATGATGGGTGGACTCCAGGAGCAGCTCTGCAATGTACCATTGATGATCATGAAATCAGATAGAAAGGAAGAAATAGTTGGAGGATTGTTGCTTTCAGCAGCTTTGTCAAGTTTCTCAGCTCACGGAGCTATGGCTGACCTATACATTCTTATTCGTAGCTTACCTTTCGTATTTGTTGTTCGTGTGGCTTTTTGCTGGAATTTCATTTGCACTTATGAGAACATCTCTGGATATAGCAATAGGAAACTTTCTTTTTCCTGTGGATTAATAGACTTTACATTATATGGAATTTTTGCCAGGAAGTTCCCAAAACACACTGGGTTAGATTATTGCCCGTATTTGTAATATATTTAATGTACTACTATTTCTTCTTTAAATTTGTTATACAAAAATGGAATTTAAAACTTCCAGGAAGAAGAAGACGATGATGAAGATACGAAATTATATACGAAAAGATGATTACTAATACTACTGAGAGATAGTCGAAAACAGGGGCAGTAGCGGAAGATGCAGTTTCACAAGCAATTATAAGATGGACTTGGAGGACTTGATAATTTTGGTGGATGGCACAGCTGCATGCAACTAGACTGAGAATGGTCATGCGTATGGATTTAGTAAATGAAAGCTGGCATTGCAGCTTGTGCAGGAGCAATGAGTTATCAGGCAATGGAATTCAAGTTGTATATGGACCTACTGTATCAGTTATTATTAAAAGTGATTTGACAGAATATATTGAAAAATAAAAGACACGGTATGGAAGCTCATTTGCAGAAGAAAAACCAGGAAGTAGTGAGACTTTGAATGTATTGAACTTCTGGAGTGAAGACAGTATAAATGAAAATTATGAATCGTTAGAGGCAAATAAATGGAGATAATTGCCATATAAAGGTGGTAAAATCTCATGATATTGAAAAATATTAGTGACAAAATTTTACACAAAAAGTTCTTGGAGATGGTTTTGCAATAGAAATTGAAGGCGATGAAACTAATCGCCCAACTGACGGAAACAGTAGTAAATGTTTATACTGTAGAACATGCCTTTATTATACAGGATAAATTTGGACGCAATATGACACATGTCGGACTTGGAACATCTGGATTGAAAACGACAGGTATAAAAGTATTTAAGAAAAATAGGAGGCCACAGTTAAAAGGCGATTGTTGGCATTAGATAGAAATGCGATAACAAAAGCGAATTATGGTTTCAGTTCTGTAACTTTCTTAAATGCTAGACAAGGCAAATATGGTATGTAAAGTTGAAAAAGCTGGAAATGTGGAAGCTGGAGAAGAAACCGTTATATTTTATAACTGACAAATAATGAGTAGAATAAACCTCTCATAATAATATAGGGTTTTATGAATAGCTCACGGAATTGTAGTCCGTGATAATTTTAGTGGATATTAATTAAAAATTTATAAAAAGTCTTGGAAAATCTCATCATTCGATAGAATATAACATAGATTGGATATGATAAAATGCTGAAAATGAAAGACAAGATATAATTTTAATGAAACTTAATAATAAAGGTAAGTTGTAGTTGGAGAACTTGCGATTGATTTGTCGGTTTCTGAAGATACGATAAGAAGAATCTCCTGAAATGGGATTCAAAGGGACTGTTAAAAAGAGTTTTTGGAGGAGCATTGCCTTTAAAACAGATATACTTTGAACTACACAGAAAGGGAAAATTTTGAGCCTGAATTAAAATACGAACTGGCATTGAAAAGGAGTAAACTTCTAAAGATGGCCAATTAGTGGCAATAGATGGAAGTACTACAAATTTGCAGCTTGCAAGGCAATTCCTGTAAATTTATCATTAACAGTAATCACAAAACAGCCTTACTATAGCAAGTGAACTTTCTAATCATAAAAATATAGAAATAATAATGGTTTGGAGGCAATCTGTTTCAAAAAGATTATGACCAATGTGGAGATTTGGCGGTGGAGCAGATAAAGGAATATTATCCAGATATTTGTTTTATGGGAGCCTATGCAATTCATCCAGTTATGGGAATAACAAGCCCTTATGAAAAGGAAGTCAGTGTAAAACGCCAGTTTATAAAGTCTTCAAGTAGAGTTGTGACGTTAATTATACCAAATAAATTTAATGTAATAATGCCTTATAAAGTATGTGATATGGTAGATGTTACGACAATTATAATAGATAAGAGCGTATCGGAAGAGATACTGAAAGAGTATGAAAAATAGGAAATTGAATGCATTTAATTGAGAGGCTGATGCCTCTTTTGTATTGATTGTAAAAATACAAGGAACTGAAAAATTACTAACTCCTTGTATAAAGAGAAAACTTATCTATAAAAATTATCTAAAAAGATACATCTTATATTCTTTGTTCTGTTCTTGAAATAATATCATTTTGTGTAGTTCTGTCAAAGTGTAACAATTGAGCACAGTATCCAGCAACTCTTACTATTATATCTCTATGTTTTTCAGGTTCAACTTGTGCTTGCTTTAATGTTTTTCCTGAAATAATGTTAAATTGTACATGCCATCCTTTTGAACTTATAAATGATTTTATTACATTTACAAATTTTTCAAATTGTTCTGGAGTGTTTACTAATTCTGGCGGATATTTTTGATTCAATAACTGTCCACCTGTAATCATAAGAGTTGGCAATTTGTTTACAGAATTTAGTACTGCTGTTGGTCCATTTGTGTCAGTCCCTTGAGTTGGAGAACCACCTTCAGCTGCTGGTGTGTGGTGCATATCTTCCGTCTGGAGTGGCACCGCTTACTGTTCCCATTGGTACATTTGATGAGATTCCAGTGCTTAGAAACTCCCGTAACCGCAATTAATAGGCCTCTTCCATATCTTTGTATTATGATATTTTTGAATTTCGTCAATATATGTCCAGTAAATATTTGTAGCAAATACATCCACTTCATCAATATCATTTCCATATTTAGGGACTTCTAATAATATTTTTCTGATTCGCTGTCCATTTTCTCAGCATAATTTGTCTGAAGCGGCGTTGTAAAACTTCTTCTTTTGTTAAGATTTTGTTATCAAAAATAGTAGTTTTTAGAGCGTATAGTGAATTTGCAGCATTTGCAATTCCCACTTGAAGTCCTGAAATGATGTCGTAAACTGCTCCGCCTTCTTTTGCAGAAAGTCCTCTGCCGATACAGTCATCAATAAGGCTTGATAATAAAATATCAGGGAATTCTTCCAAAGTGTATCAGACAATGCATCAAGTGCTACTGACAATTTTGTATAGTGTTTCATATATTTTTCCATGCTTCCCACAAATCATCGTAAGTTTCATAGTCAGTAAGTTTTCCAGCTTTTAATAGTGAAGTCCAGTTCTAGCATCATAGCCATCGGTCAACACAAGTTCAGTTGCTTTTTACAAAGTTTAAGAAAGTCATTCCTGTACATCTGTATCCCCATTTTTCCAGGAACAGCCACTTCTACACATCCTACCATTGAATAATTGTAGGCATCTTCAATTTTTACGCCTTTATTTAATAACGCAGGAACTATTATTTCATCTGTATGCATTGCAGGCATTCCGTAACCTGTTGCGGCTACTTCAGCACATTTTCTAATAAATTTTTCTGGAGAGTTTATGTGAAATCTTGCGGACAGGTTTGGTTGTGTAAGCTTATTTTCTCCCACACTTTCCAAAAATTAAATAGCTTAATTCATTTGTAGAATCTTTTCCAGCTGGAGTCGATCCTCCTATTGTAACATTTTGGTAAGTTGGATAACCTGCACCATAACCAGAATGCGAAGTTGAACGTACTTTTTATTACAGAGTAAAGTTTTATCCATAGACATTGCAGCATTTCTTTTGCAAATTCCCTGTCTAAATCGCCTTCCAACACATCTTTTTTGTAAAGAGGATACAAATACTGATCCACTCTTCCAAGAGAAGCTGAATGTCCGTTACTTTCAATCTGAATTACTAAATGAATAAACCAGATTGCCTGTACACCTTCCCAGAATGTTCTGAGCAGGATTTTTCAGGTACGTTTAGGCACTTTTTGTGAATTTGAAGTAATTCTTCTTTTTCTTTGCGGATTAGTTTCTTTTTCAGCAAGTTCCTTTGCCAAATTTGCAAATCTATGAGCAAAGTCGATAGTTGCCTGTGCTACAATTTGTACAGCCTTTAAGAAATCAATTTTATTGTATCCGCCATAAACTGTAATGTCTACTTTTTCCATAGAAGCCTTAGCTTCTTCAATTACACCTTTTAGCCCTTTTGTCAAAACCTTTTTAAAATCAGGTACAATATGTCCGTCACCAGAAGTCATATTTCCTTCACCATGAATAATTTTTGCAATTCCAGCTTCTTTTTATTTCCTGAGGCATTTGAGCGTGTGCTCTATCTTTTAATGTTTTTCCACGCCACCATTCACATATTTCCAAAAGTTCAGGAATTTCTTCTTCAGGAATTCTAAATTTATCTCCATCACGGTGGTCAAAGTTTCCTTTTGTATTAATTTCATCTACAATCCAGTCTACTGCGTATTCTGGGAAAAGTGGTGCTGTTCTTTCATCTACAGACTGATTTCCCACAATAAGTTCTCCCATCTTTTTATGTAAATTGTCATACTTTTCTAAAATTTCCTTAACTGCGTAGCACGAACAATGTATTTTGATTTTTCCTTCGTGTTCTTTGTATGCTTTTGTCAAAAAGTCTTCCTCTTTCGACACTGACACCAGGGAAATTTTTGATAAAGCCGATTCTCTTAATTTTTACTCTTTCGCTTTTTAAAACAAATTCTTTCATTGTTTTTCCTCCATTTTTAATATTTTATATTTATCTTTAATTTTTGTTATCCATACAATTTCACTTTCAATCCATAACTATTCATTATGCCTACAGCGTTATCCAGTTCCTCTTGTGTATGTTTTTCCAATGTTTTCAGAGGATATTCACGTACTAGTTTTCTATATTTTTCCAATCCCATTGTGTGATAGGGGAGAATGTTTACTTCAGAAGATTCCAGTAGGAATTCTGCTGTTTGGCGGATATTTTTCTCGTCATCATTGATTCCTTTATAAATGGAAATCGCATAATGATTTTGTGCCATTTTTGAAAGTTTTGTAAGATTTTTCTAAAATAATTTCATTTGAGACAGAAGTATATTCCTTGTGCTTTTGGCTATTTAAATGCTTTATGTCAAATAATACAGTATCTGTTAGTTTTGCTAAATTTTCAAGATCTTTGTAATTTCCATATCCTGTCGTTTCTATGGTACGTGTTAATGTATTCTTCTTTTTAACTTTTTCAAAAAGTTCTATTGCAAAAGCTGAATTTAGCAAGTATCTCCGCCACTCAATGTAACACCACCACCAGAATTTCTATAAAGTTCTCATCTTTCATAACGATTTCAAATACTTCTTCCAGTGTCAGTGTCTTTTGCAACTTGTTTCAATAATTTGCGGCAGGACAGCCAGAACATGGATTTTGTTTCCTTTGTAAAGAGAGCCATCATAATCCCAAAAATTCATTTTCCAATTTTTGCGTTTCAGGATTGGAACACCACTGACATCTAAGCGGACATCCTTTAAAATACAGACTGTTCTGATTCTGGACCATCAGCATGGCTCTCTTTCAATATCTGTAACTAACGCTCTCATAGATTACATCCTCTTTTTCTTTTTTAAAAACATTTTTAGTTTCAATTTGTTTCTTTATATTTCGATTTTATCCTATTTTGAAGAAATTTGTCAACAGTTTTATTTAATTTTCTATTTATATAAAATATGAAAGTTAATTTAATTTATAAATAGAAATAGACTTGTTAGCTTTGAAGTTGTAATTTAAGATATCAGAAGAGAATATAAATTGAAATAGAATAAAAATTATATTATATACGATTTTTGATATAGTATCAATTTGTAGAATGATTAGGAAGATAAAACTAAAATATATGTAAATAAAATAGAAAAAGCCAGTTCAATTTGAACGAGCTTTGTAGTTGTCATATTATGATTGTTTTCTTGTATAACAATTATACTGTATAATTATTCAATCATTATAGATTGACATTTTTAAATTATGTATTAAAATTATATCGAAATAAAACGAAACTAATTAAAATGTGGAATTATTTAATATATATTAAAAAGGAAGGATGACAGAAATGCAATATTTTATTGATACGGCAAAATTTGGAAAGTATATCAGTGATATTTTTCAATAGCAGGAGTAACTACAAATCCTACTATTACGCAAAGGAGACATTTTAAAGAGATTATAAATGATATATTTAATATTATTGGAAGAGATAAAATTGTGCATGCACAGGCTGTGGGAAGTACAGCTGAAATAATAGTGAAAAGAAGTACAGCTTTTACGTGATACTGGAGAAAATTTTCATACAAAATCCCTGTAACACCTGAAGGAATAAAAGCTATAGAAGATTTTATCGAAAAGATGGTCATAAAATAACTGCAACAGGTATTTTATCACCACAACAGATAATCATGGCAGCAGAGGCGGGGGCAGAATATGGCTCCGTATATTAACCGTTCTGACAACATTGGTGAAAATGGAATTGAAATTGTAAAAGATGCCTATAAAATCCTTGAAATGACTAAAAGACTGATGAGGAAAAACTGGCACAGTACAAAAAGAATTTTTGAGCCAAAAATATTAGGAGCTTCATTTAAGAATGTAAGACAGTTCATGAAGCAATTCTAGCTGGATCAAAATCTGTAACAGTGGCTCCAGATGTTTTGAAAAATTAATTTATCATCCTTACACAGACTGGAGCATGGATACATTTAATTCAGACTGGGAAAAAGTTTATGGCACATTGCTTGATTTGTTATAAAACTTTGAAATATTAAATGAATTTTGGTATAATTTGGGTAACTATAAAAAGTATTGGAGATTTAATATGTTTTTGAATGAAGACTGGATACTTGAAAATTTTTAAAAATGAAAGTAAAGTTACTGATTTGGCAGAAAATTTGATGTTTCGGAAGTTATTATAAGATTTAAAAAGGCTGGAGCAGGAGGAAACTCAAAAGAACCCATGGAGGAACAATCTTGCTAAAAGAACTGGCACATTCCAGCACACTTGGAAGAAAAGAGTCATAAATAGAACAAAAGCCGAAGGAAATTATCGCAAGAAAAATAGAAAATATTCAAAATGGGGAAACTATATTTTTGATATTACAAGCATAAACTATATTGCTGCAGAATATCTTGCAAACTCTCAAAAGAAATAATTCTTATCACAAATATGCCTAGCATAACAACACATTTTAATAAAAATTCAAAAATCATCATCATTATGATAGGTGGAGAATACAACAAGGAAATTGGCGGAAACGTGGGGATAGAGGCAATTAACTACATAAAAATATAATGTGAGATAAAAGCCTTTCGTTGGAAGTGCAGGAATAGATTTGGAAGCTGGAAAAGTGATGAATTTTTGAAGCAAATGAGCGGAAATACAAAAAGAAATAATGAATATTTCCAAAGATATTTTTTAGCAACTGAATACAGAAAAATTGGAGATTCTTGGGAGATTACAAGTTTAGCAATTTATCAGATTTTGATACATTTATTTCTGAAAAAGATAAAAAGATGAGAAAGCTATATATATTTGATAAGTTTGATAGGAAATTTTATAGTTTATAATATAGCTATTATCTAGTATAAGGTAGTTTTCTATACATTATAATTTTTATATATTTGAGCCAGATGTAAAAGTTTGGCTGTTATGTTATAAAATTTCTCAATTATAAGTCAACTAAAAAGTTGACAAAACGCTAATAATTATAATCCTTCCCATTCTTCATCAGTTATTCTATATTCTGGATGTCTTCTTACATATTCTTCTTCAGACATTTTCTCCATTCAGCCATTTAGAAATCAGAATTTTCAATCCTAACTTCCGTACAGTCGTATCTACTTGCACATACAGTTCTGCTAAAACACTTCCGCTCGATGTTTTATGAATACTTCCATTAGCATCTGTGCAAGAAACTGTTCAATTAAGTTCCTAATATAATTATTATTTTTCATAATTTATCACTCCTTTTTATTTGAATGTAAGGTCGCACTATATTGCCAAAAACTCTATACCTATTCCAGCTGCTTTTGAGTCAGTTCATCATTAATATCAAATGGTATTATTATCTTTAAAATAAAGATACTGGCTTTTCCATATACTGTACTGCATAATAAGTTGCTGGATCAAGATATTCAAAAATATTACCCTTGGTACAAGTGCTTGCCCTCTATGATAACATTGAGCATAGGCAATTAGCCTTCCGCCATCATCTGAGACTAATTCATCATTGAATCCGTTGAGGCTTAACACAATAGGGTATTAGTTGTAAAATTTCCGGATGCAAATATAAAAGCTTGAAATTAATAGAAGACTTACAAAAATAATTTTTCGTTGATACCTCCTAAAATTATAAATTTTTATTTTATAAAAAGAGTGTGTTTAAAAGCTATAAATCAATAAAATTTAAAAAGCTGAAATTACATGTTAATTTTACCAAGATTTTGATGAATTGTTATTAGATCTACTAAAAAGGTTCTCGAATATTTACTTTTTCATGTAAATATTAATAGTATTTAGAGTCTACTTTTTATATAGTCTTTCATTGTTGTAGTTATATTTTCTAAAAATTATGTTTAGTTGACTAAATAGATAATCTGACTCTTTGTTTTCATCTAGTTTTTCAATTTTATCGACAATTTCTTTATAGTCACCTTCATTTTGTATTTGCTTTTAATTTCTTTACATAACAAATTTTTCTTCAGAATCCAAATTGAAAAATACAATAAACAGAGCTTTTTAAGTTTTTCATTTTGGCATATCAATTAGGTATTTCCATTTAATTTTCCTCCTATTGTGAGTATAGATATTGATTTATAACTTTTTATACACTCTTTTGTTCCTGTTTAAATAGTAGATTTTTATAAATTTGATTTATAAAGGAACATTTCTTTCATTGTTAAAATAAATAGTCGTTGTTAGATATTATTGAATTGTTAATTTTGCTCCTAATCCTATTTAGTAGAAACAATACCAGAAACAGCTCTAGCAATACTAATAATCATTATTTTTCCTCCTGAAAATTAATTTTTCTTTATGTTAATCATGATTAGATAAAACTTAGAATAATCTTTTTAAAAATAATTTGTTTTAAATAATTTAGAATCCCAAAAACAAAATAATTAATAATATTCACACTTTATAATAGATAAAATGTATAGTAAAACAATTTTAAGAAAAGTGATTGGATAAAATAAGATAAAATGGATTTTGTTTGATACTGAGGATGAGATGCGAGATGGATGAGAAAAAGTGTTAAAAATGACTGGAAAAATGACAGATGATGAGCTTGAAGATATGAAAATGCCGGAGATTGTTAATAAAAGCTATGATGAGCTGTATAAGCAGCTGGCAGACAGAATTAAGGAAAATAATCTGGATGTAGATATGGATAAAGTGGCAGAGGCTTTTACACTTGCTTACGAGTCACATATGGGACAGAAGAGAAAAAGCGGAGAGGATTACATTTTTGCATCCTGTGGAAGTAGCAGAAATACTCGCTGATATGAGAATGGATACAGATACGATTGTAGCAGGGCTTCTTCTACGATGTGGTTGAAGATACGCTTATAACGCTGGCAGATATTGAGTACAGCTTTGGAGAAGATGTAAAAACTGTAGATGGAGTTACAAAACTTAGGAATTTACCAAGAACGGACAGTAAAAGCTGGAGAATATAAGAAAAATGGTAGTTGCAATGTCGGAAGATATTCGGGTTGTAATTATAAAACTTGCGGATAGGCTTCATAATATGCGAACATTAAAATATATGAAGCCTGAAAAGCAGCAGGAAAAATCAAAAAGAAACCATTGAAATTTACGCACCAATTGCACATAGAATTGGGATGGCAAAGATAAAATGGGAACTGGAGGATATTAGTTTGAGATTTTTATATCCAAAAAGATTATTACGAGATTAAAGAGACTTATAAATTCCAAAAGGAAGGAACGTGAAGGATATACAGCAAATTTTATTGATTCAAGCAGAACTTGAAAAATCATATAAAGGGCGAAGTTACCGGACGTCCAAAGCATTTATACACTTTATCTAAAATGAATGAAAAAGGAAAAAGATTCGTAGATTTGAACGACTTGATTGCGATAAGAATTATAGTTGAGATGAGGTGCTATAATGTACTTGGAATAATTCATGATTTGTTCATTCCAGTATTTAAGCGTTTCAAGGACTATATTTTCCCAGCCAAAACCAAACGGCTACCAATCCATCCACACAACTGTAAAAAGGACCTAATGACCAAAAATGTCGAAATTCAGATTAGAACTCAAGAAATGCACGAAATAGCAGAAGAAGGGGTTGCTGCACATTGGAAATATAAAGAAAAATCTAAGTCTAAAATGAAAAGTTTTTATGCAGATGCAAAAATTAACTGATTCTGTTCAAAGCAAATCGGATGAAAAAGGAACAGAAGGGATTTGCACAGGAAGTTACAGGAGATGTTTTTGAAAAACAGACAATATTTGTATTCACACCAAAAGATGATGTAATGGAAATGCCTAGAAATTCAACAGCGCTTGATTTTTGCATTCCAAGTTCATACACAAATTGGGTACAGAACGATTGGAGCAAAGGTAAACGGAAGAATTACACAGCTAAATCAGGTACTTAAAAATGGAGATAAAGTCGAAGTCATGACTTCCAAAAATGTTAATAAAGGTCCTGAAAAGACTGGATTGAAATGGTAAACAATCACGGTTCCCTGTGAAAAATCAGAAAAATGGTTTAAAAGATAAGGAATTTTGAAGAAAAATCAAAGGAAGGGAACAAATTCTAGAAAAGGAATTTGAGCAGCTTGGACTAAAAACTGAAGGATATGCTTGAAGATGAACGTGTTTTCCTTTTATATGAAAAATTTAATGTAGCTGATACTAAAAACATTATTTTACAGATTTGCTATCGGAGATTTGTCGCTTGACGGATTTATGAACAAATTTGAGAAAAAGAAGAAAAGGCTCTTGAAAAAGTGCTTGAGGAAGAAACAGAAAAAGCAAATAAACAAAAAGAAAAATAACGGCGAGTCAAAATATCTGGAACTGAGAATACGATGTACCGCTTTTGCAAAAATGTTGCAGTCACTTCCTGGAGATGAAATACGAGGTTATGTAACAGAGGACGTGGGATAGCAATACACCGTTCAGATTGTCAAAAATTTCATATCCCTTATGGAAAAGGAGCCTGAAGAAATTGATGTTTACTGGGATGAATCTGCAATGTCTGCTAATACAACATATGAATTTAATTTTTACAATAAAAGCTTCCGGATAGAAACGGACTTCTTCTTGACGTTATCCGAATTCTAAACGAATACAAAATGAACCTTTTAAATGTAAATACAAATACTTTTAAGGAAAATGGAATAAAAGAATACTTATACATTTAAGAGCAACAATAAGAAGCCGTGAAGATTTTTGATAGATTGGCAAATAATTTGAAATCAATGTCAGAAGTGATAGATATAATCGATAGTAAGTGAAAAGAATAAAGGGAGTTATAAATGGAATTAAAAATAATAATCGCAATAATTATACTAATATTTTTATTTAAAATTTTTATAAAAATTACTAAAATATTATTTTTCTTTTAATTGTTATTTTTGCAGTTATTAAATTATTTGAAATAAATATTTAGAGCAAAATTATTTCTTATTATGCAGATAAAATAAAAACCCGTGAAATTATTAAATCTACGGATTTTTGTTTTTAAAATGCCCAATTTCCTTTTCTGAATACAGGAACTCTTGTCCCATCTTCCAAAATTCCATCAAAATATCCATTTCGCATCACCAATCATAAAGTCAACGTGGGAAATAGACTGATTAATGTGAGCTTTTCTAATTCTTTCTTCAGTCATTTTTGTACCATCTTTTAGAGTAGTTGGGTATGCTGCACCCAATGCCAGATGGTTTGAGGCGTTTTCATCAAATAATGTCTGATAATAAAGTAGCCCAGAGTTAGAAATAGGAGTCATTCGGCACAGGGGCAACTTCTCCAATTCTTCCGAACCTTCATCAGTATCAACAGCTGCTTCAAAATCTCATATCCTTGCTCGCTTCAAAATCCCGCAACTTTTCCATCTTTAAAAGTCAATTTAAAGTTATCAATGATGTTCCCTTGATAAGAAAGTGGCTATGAAACATAACCATCTACACGGTCTCTATCTCAGCTGTAACATACTTCTTCTGTCGGCATATTTGGCAAGAAATCCCCCTTTCGCATACTTCCAGCCGCTCACCCAAATGTGATTTTTAGGAGTCCTGTCAAGTCAGTACCTTTTTGAGTATAATGAAGTGCTGCAAAGTTTTTAGTGTTTTAGAAATTCAGCTTTTTCAGTCAAGTTTTGCCTATGTTCTTCCCAAGCCTTAACAGGATCAGTTTTTATCAACTCTTACAGTTCTTTAATATTGCATCAAGCAATTTTTCCTGTCCCAATGTCAGTATTTTCTTCATCTGGGAATACAAGTTTTGCCCAGTCTGCCGAAGGATAGCTTACGATTGTCAGAAATTTACATCTGTCATAATGCAAGTTCGGTAATGTTTATAGGCTTCTCCTGCATTTTTGTCAATGTCCCAGTTTTTCAACATCAATTCCACAAATAAATTTGGAGAACTGCTTAAAATGTGGATAAATACGACATTATTGTCAAGATAATCATTTCTTTTCGTCAATTGCTCATTGTGGGATGTGTGAATAGACTCTTTTGATTGATATTCAGCATGAAAGTCTTGATAATTTATCATCTGTCAATTTTACGTGAACATCACTTGCTCCGCTTGATAAGCTGAATTCTGTAACCTTATAAACTAATGGCAAAAGCATCAGTTGTACAGTTTACCCAGACTTTTTGCCCTTTTCTGTACATTTGCCCCAATTTTTACAATTACTTCGGCATATTTATTTAATTTTCTTCAAAGTTGTTCATCTCCTTTCAAACTATTTTGTTTTATTTGAATTTGGATTATATCCGAATTCTAGTGAAATAAACCATCTGAAATTTTATCTCTATATGAGTAGGACTAGAGTAACTTCTTTTAATCTAGGCGCTGTTACAGCACTTATTCCAACCGAGAAATTTATCTTTTTGAACTCCAATACCAATACCTCCATACCCATTTATTGGGACCGCCTTTCCTTTCTCCGTGACCACCATTTTTATCAGTCCATTTCACATTTCCGTTTGAAAATGCCAGACCGAATAAAACTTTAGTGTATATTCCATTATCTAGCCAGTTCTAATGTCATATAAAGTGGAACTGAAATTAAACTTCTGAACTGCTTTTTATACCATTTCCTTTGACTTTTAAAGAGTGTATACTATCCCTGCTCCAATTCCTGCTCCGGAATCATCAATAAATGGCTGTCTTCTTTTCAAATGAAATTTTAACTCCGCTTCCTATTACATTTTTACTCTTGATTAAGATCATCTGCCCTCTATAACTCCCATAACTAGGACTTATAAAAATTTCTGCTCTTTCATCTGCTATTGCAAGCGGCGTTAATAACATAAAGATTAAATAATCATGTTAAATTCTCCTTGTACAATATTTTTATTTATTTATTGTTGTTATAAAACTGTAAATCATTATATTTTTACTTTTTAAAATAGATTAACTGAAATTAGAATTATTATAATTTTTAGCCCTTTATAAAAATTAGTCTTCAAATCCATTTGGATCTTTCTGCCAATTCAAGAATCTCTGCACATATCTTCGATAGTGTATTTTGCTTCCCAGTTTAATAATAGCTTTTTGAGGCATCGGCATAGGAAACGGCAATATCTCCTGCTCTACGGTAGTCAATTACATATGGAATAGTTTTTCCAACGGCTTTTTCAAAGAGTTTTTAGAATTTCAAGGACGCTGCAACCTTTTCACTTCCTAAATTTATTGCTTCAAATCCAATGTTTCCACTAAACAAATAATTTATAGCGGCTGAATGCCTGCTGCTAAGTCATTTACGTGAATAAAGTCCCTTATACAAGTCCCATCAGGTGTATCGTAATCATTTCCGAAAACATGTAAGTTTTTCTAATTTTCCTACTGCAACTTGAGTTATGTAAGGGGCAAGGTTGTTTGGAATACCGTTTGGATCTTCTCCAATTCTTCCGCTTTCATGAGCTCCTAATGGGTTAAAATATCTGATGGCAATAATATTCCAAGAATCATCAGAAGTTGCCAAATCAACTAAAAATATTTTCAATCATAAGTTTTGTTCGTCCATAAGGATTTGTTGCACCCATTGGATCACCTTCAACTAAAAGGCATTTTTCAGGAATACCGTAAAACCGTAGCCGAAGAACTGAATACAATATACATCAAATTCTTTCATTACTTCAAAGCAAAGGAATGTAACTCAAATAAATTATTTCTATAGTACATAAGTGGTTTTTCACAGATTCTCCAACAGCCTTAAATCCAGCAAAAATTAATTACAGCATCAATTTTATTTTCATTAAATATTTTTCTCAAACCTTCCTTATATATATCCAGTTCATAAAAAGATATTTTTGTTCCGGCAAGTTCTTCTAAAATTGTAATAACTTTTTGCTTGAATTGCTAAAATCATCTACTATTATTGGATTAAATCCTTTCTTTATTAAATCTAAAACCGTGTGAGAACCAATATATCCAGCTCCCTCCTGGCACTAAGATTGTTTTTCATAAAAATATCTACCTTCTTTCTAAAAATTTTTAATTTTTATATTATTTTAGTTAAATTTTAAAATTACCTAATTAATTATGTAAATTAATTTTTCCATAATCTCATCAAAAGTTTGAAAACCCATTTAAAAGTTTCTACAATTTTTCCCATCCTTAAAGAGCATAAGCATGGGCAACCCTCTTATTTTAAATTTGGTTCCAAATTCAGGATAGTCGTCAACATCAACTTTGACAATCTTGCACTCAGAATTGTCAGCCACTTCGCTAATAACTTTTTCAAGCATTTGACAAGGACCACACCAGATAGCATAAAAATCACAAGTGTAAGTCCAGTTTGTAAAATTATTTCATTATCAAAGTCTTCACCAGCATAATTAATGATTTTACTCATATTTTCACCTCATATTTTAATAAAATTATATTTTCAGTTATTATACCAATTTTAATTAATTTGTGCAATTTTATGACTAGTTTTACGTGCTTGCAATTATTTTTAAATATGATATAATCAAAATGATAAAAATAAATTATTAAAAACACAAAAATCAAAAATAAATGGAGGAAAAATTAAAAATGGCAAAAAGCTAAATTCGAGAGAAGCAAACCACACGTAAACGTGGGAACAATAGGTCACGTTGACCACGGGAAAACAACAACAACAGCAGCAATTTCAAAAGTATTGGCTGAAAAGGGCTAGCTGAAAAAGTTGACTTTTGAAAACATTGACCAAGCGCCTGAAGAAAGAGAGAGGGATTACAATCAACACAGCTCACATTGAGTATGAAACAGAAAAAGACACTATGCCCACGTTGACTGTCCAGGCATGCGGATTACGTAAAACATGATTACAGGAGCGGCTCAAATGGATGGTGCACTATCCTAGTAGTATCAGCAGCTGATGGTCCTATGCCTCAAACAAGAGACATATCCTGCTTGCAAGACAGGTTGGAGTACCTTACATCGTAGTTTACTTGAACAAAGTTGACATGGTAGAATGACGAAGAATTATTAGAACTAGTAGAAATGGAAGTAGAGAATTACTTACAGAATACGGATTCCCTGGAGACGATGTACCAGTAATCAAAGGGTCTTCATTAGGAGCATTAAATGGAGAAGCTCAATGGGTAGACAGAATCATGGAATTAATGGATGCAGTTGATGACTACATTCCAACACCAGAAAGACCAGTAGACCAAGCATTCCTAATGCCGATTGAAGACGTGTTCACAATCACAGGAAGAGGAACAGTTGTAACAGGAAGAGTAGAAAGAGGAGTAATCAACGTTGGTGAAGAAGTAGAAATCGTAGGGATCAAGCCAACAACAAAAACTACTGTAACAGGAGTAGAAATGTTCAGAAAATTATTGGATTCAGGACAAGCTGGAGACAACATTGGAGCATTGTTAAGAGGAACTAAGAAAGAAGAAGTGGAAAGAGGACAAGTACTTGCAAAAACCAGGAACAATCAATCCACATACAGGATTCAAGTCAGAAGTATACGTATTGACAAAAAGATGAAGGAGGAAGACATACACCATTCTTCACAGGATACAAACCGCAATTCTACTTCAGAACAACTGACATTACAGGAGAAGTAAACTTGCCAGAAGGTGTAGAAATGGTAATGCCTGGGGACAACATTGAAATGACAGTTGAACTAATTCACCCAATCGCAATGGAAGAAGGATTAAGATTTGCGATAAGAGAAGGTGGAAGAACAGTAGCTTCAGGAGTAGTAGCAACTATTACTAAATAGTTTTCTGTAAAGGAACTTTCTTAAAGATAAAAATAAAAATAATTATTTAAAAATTTTTCACAATTTATTTGAAAATTAAAATAGTTATAAGTAAAATATAATCAAATAGCACTTGGTAAAATAAAAGTTTTTATAAATTTATCATAGTGCTATTGTTTTTGAGATTATAGGGTATACTTAACATAGAATTAATTATATGATGAAATTTTGAAAATAACTATAAAATTTCATATTAATGACTTATATATCTTACATTCAAAAATTTTTATTACAAAAGTATAACTTTAAATTTAAAAAAAGCATAATTATATCAATGCTAAAATTCAAGTTTTTATCTTTTAGTTTTATTGTAAAATAAATAGAGTTTTTATATTTTTATTTTAAAGTACTTTTTTATAGTATATAAATAACTTTTTAAAAATTGATTTTAGTTTCTTTTATTAAATGTTGTTTTACTTTACAAATACACTTTTTACTTTACAAATTCATATTATTATGCTAAAATTAACTGTGAATTGTTAAGATATATATTTGTTAAAAATTATTTTTAGGAGGAAAAACAATGAAAAAGTATTAGGGTATTAGCATTAGTATTAAGCGTATCTAGTCTAGCTTTAGCTGATCAAGACCAAGATACAGTAAAAAGAAATCATTTCTCTACAGAATTGAGACAAGGGTATACAGACAAAACAAATACAGGAAATGGATTAGGAATCGCAGGATTCAAAAGGAGCAAATAAAGAAAACTAGATGGAGAAATGTCTTTTGGTGGAGATTTACATTTAGTAGATGAAGGAGATTTAGGATTAAAATTCGAATTCCAAAACAGATCAAGATAGAGTAAAAAAATGAATTTGATTATGAAACTAAAACAGGTACAAAAGGAACTGTTGACAAATCTCAAACTTGGGAAAACAATATCGCATTATATAGAGATATTACATTAGGTTCTTGGACTAATAAATGGACTTTAGGATGGACAAATAAAAATACAAGTGGTACTGGTAGATTCTCAGGACACAGAGGAACATCAAATGAAATTTATGTAGGACCATCATTTGGAATTAACTTCTTCGGACAAAACTTTGACGCAACAACTCAATTAGTTTACTTCGATCAATCAGGAAACAAAAGTGCAGATAACGCATGGAGCGGAAAACGATTTCACAAAAGGAAAAAGTATCTGGATGGGGAATTAACTTTGCTTTTAGAAAATAATGGACAAAATTTTTTGATAACGGAATCGGAACTTTTAAAATATAACGTTGGTTTAACTAATAAATTAAGAGATGCAAAAGGTAAATTATCTGAAACAGGAAAAGATGCAAAATCTACTGTTTATTTAGACTATGTTGCAGGGTTAACATATAAAACTCCTGATTTAGCAGGATTCTATGGATTAATCAATGCTGAAAATGAATGGGAAAGACAAACTGCTAGACATGGATTCCAAAACAACTTCTCAGTATGGACTGGATTAGGATACAAAAAGGTATTGATTTACCAGTAGGAACATTGACTGTAAACCCTGAAGTTAAATACAGAGTTGTTAACAAAGAAACTGTTAAAGGTGTTTATAACGATGGACGTTACTTCAACAACGATAAATATACAAGAGAATACAATGAATTAAGAGCTGGATTGAAAGTTGGTTTAGAAGTTAAATAATCACTAATAATTCATATAAAAATAACTTAAAAGGAGCTGGATGTAAATCCAGCTTTTTGATATAATATAAATATTATGTTATACAAAATTCTATTTAAAAGTACAGATTAAACTTTATAGTATTTATTCGATTTTTAAAAAGCAGTTTTGATTATTTTTATTTTAATAATAAATAGTGTCATATATAATTTTCATTTTTAAAAAGAGAGAGTAGTATAAATTGTGTAAAAATAATTCATATATGCTCAAACCCATTTAAAATTGAACTGATAGAAATTATATAATTCAGGCTTTGAGTAAAAAATAGTCATAATTTTTGAGTTCTGTTTTAAACTAGTTTTACTATACTATTAAACAGATAGATAAAAAGAAATAAATTAAGTATTATAGGATGTGCAAAAGTAAAGTTTAAGTATAATTCTTTTTAACAAATCTAAAACTAAGGAATCACAATAAATATCATAAGGATTATAATGTATAATTATATCTGACCAATAGAAAAAGTGAAAACTTTTTTCTTCAAAACTCCTTTTTAAATATGCTATCACAAGGGTAGCATATTTTTATAGCTATTCTTCCTACTAAGACAAATAATACGGTATTTTTGAGATAATTTTAAACTGCTAAACATTACCATATTTTGTTATATTTTTTAAAAGTTTGGGAAAAATAACCATTTACCTTATGCGTTGGTTACCTGTTGGTTACCTTTTTGATATATTCAAAGTATGATTTTTAGACTTTTAAATAATATTTTTATACCACATCCTTAAAGAAATCTATTCTGTTAATGGATTTTTAATTCCTGTTCATCTACTTTAATATAATAATCATTTGTTGTGTTTATATTTTTCGTGTCCTAATATATCTGTTATTTGAACATCATTTAATTGATATTTACTCATAAAAAGTTGCCAGCGTTTTTTCTGCAATCGTGAGTTTCGTGTTTTTCTATCCCTAATGTTTCAAGTGTTTTTATAAAAATTTTTCACGAAAATAATTTTCTCAGATTGGCTTATTTTCATTATCTTAAATATCCAATTCTTATTGTAAAATAAATAATCTGTAGGGACTATTTTTATAAAGATTTTTGTATGATTGGGTAAATATCATCACGAATTGGGATTTTTCTATTCATTCCTTTTTCTGTCTTATTCCCACCAAATATGATTCCATTTATCAAGTCAACATTCTCTTTTTTTAAATTGACAGCTTCCCCAATTGCATTCCTGTATAAATCATAATTAAAATGTATTCTACCCAATCAATTTTAATATTATCCCACAATTTTTAATATCATAGCCAGTAAATATATTTATTTTTTTAGGTTTGCTTTCTTTTGGTAGTTTTATATGTTCCGCTCTATTTATAGTTAGTATTTCCATTTCTATAGCATATTTATAAAGTACACTTAAAAACCCTTTAGTAATACTTTTTTGTTCCTTTTGCTACAATTTAAACTATTTATAAGACTTTTGTAATTGTGGAGCTTTTTATATCCCTAAATATCAGGTTATATAATGGTTTACATCTCTTATAACTGTTTATATAAGATTTAAAAGTTGCCTTAGCAACATTTTTTCTTGAGCTTCTTTAAATAAATTGAATATTTCCTCAAATGTCATTGTATGTGTTTCTAAATTGTAAGGATTAAATAAATATTCATCTAATTTTTGCTGTGCTTCTTTTTTTCGTTTTATACAGTCCCTAACGATACTCGTTTTTGTTGCTGAGTCTGTAACTCGTACCCAATAAGGTTTATTCTTTTTAGTTTTTGTTATACTACCTCTACCATTTCCTTTCTTAGTTCTAATTTTTGCCATTTCTTCCCATTCTAAAATCTAGCTATAGGGCAGTATCATTCTACCCCTATAATTTTTAATATTATTTTTCTTTCATTGCAACATATTTATTTAAAAATATCTGTATTAATTCAGAATTTTTAATTTCAATATCTTTTTCAACAAAAATATTTCTTCCTGTGTAAAAATACTTCCCATTTATTTTCTTATTAAATCCACTTTCTGAAATTCTCATTTTTCAGATAACTTTTTATAGCTCAATTTTCTATCTCTAATCTTTTCCTTCAAAATATTGTACATTTCTTTTTGATTCTAAATTCAATTAAATCACTCTCCATTCATTTTTAAAAATTTTCTTTCATTAATTGGAAGAGTGTGATAAAATAAAAAGTGGGTGTGAGGGGCTTTTTATAAAGTCCTTCCTTTTATTTTTTTATCAACACTCATTCTATTTTTCAACTCCTAACTAATTTACTTAGTAATTTAAAGTTTTTATATTTTTGTCTTGATTCTTAATCATTCGTTGCCTAATTCTTTTATTACTTAATTTATCTGTGTAAATCATTTTTAATAACTTTATAAGGTTTCACAAATTCTTATTTTTGAATTTTTCAATTCTTCTAGCCTATATTTCCACAAGGACAACTCTTATAAGGACAATTTATAACTTTTTCCTTGTCATCATCCCAGCACTCAAGACAATGCTTTTCAATGGATTTTTTCATATCGTCTTTTTTTATCCATTTTTTCTCCTTCCTTTGCTTGTATTTTAAGTATAGTCATTTAATTTTAGTTCTTTTAATACATTTCTACTCAAACAAAAAAATCTTTTATTCCGAGTTACTTCTAAATGAACCTTAACTACATTATTACCTAAATTAAACAAATTATATAACTGTTTTTATTATCTCTTGTTAAATAAGACACCTCCTTTTCTATTTTTCTTTTTGTTCCTAAACTTTTTTTAAATATACGTTGGCATTGAAGCCTTTTTAAATTTCTCCATTCTTTCATAATCATATTCTTAAATTCACTTATCTTAAAAATGCTTTGTATATTCCTTTTTATTGTGAATAAAATAATATGGATATGTGGAGAGAATCATAATCAGTATATTTAATTTCAATTACTTTAAAATATCCTCTCACAACTTTCTCAATAAAGGTACCTGCTCAATAATATTTTTAGCTTTTCATTGTTATCCTTTATTTCCTCATTTATCTTATCAGTTTCAATTTCAACATTATTACCATTTAAGACTAATATAAACAGATTGTATTTCCTTTCTAGCTTTTAAGGCACTGTCCTTATGCTTATAGTACAGTATTCTTTTTATTTTTTTCATATCACATATAGGACAAAAATGGCTTCTTACATCTAAAAATTTTTATGAGACCATTCTGGATGTTCATACCAATATAAGTACTCATTATAACAATTTTTCACATTCAATAATTTCTTTTTAGAAATAATATCTTTAAAATCTTCTCTTTCATATATTTCAATGCTTTTTCTTATAACACTCGATATACTCTTCTTCCCTGTTCAATCATTATCACTTCCCTTTTTAATTTTTCTACCCCTACCTTTTACAAAAAGATTATAATTTTAAGTTAAAAAAATATTTTTAATTTTTCTTTTTCCTCTACACTACTATTTAATAATAGAGAAAAATAAAATTTACTCAAAATAACATATAAACTTTTATATGTATATATATTATATATATTTTTTTATATGTCAAGTATTGACTATTATTTTTATTTATGATATAATAAAACAAATAACACAAAAGAGGTTGGTTTTAATATGAAATTAAATGAAAATTGAAAAATTTAAGAATTGAAAATAAGATGACACAACGAGAATTAGCTGATAAACTTGGTATTTCTATCCCAACATTACAAAAATATGAATATGGTACACTAAAAAAATAAAAATGAAATTATATTAGTATTATGTGATATTTTTAAAAATCTCGCCTGATGAATTTTTAATGATGGGACAAATGAGATATTAGGAACAAATAAGATATTAAAAAGATTAGATGAATTTGAGAATATAGAAAAATAGAGCATTGCTTGTCATTGAAAAAAATAAGAAAAGATATGCAAAAAGGAAGAAATAGAAAAACAAAGACAAATTAAATTATCTGATTATAGAAAAAGGGTAATTAATGAAAAAAATGGAAACATTTGAAGACTTTTATTACTATGAAGAAGACTTGGAAATAAATCAATTGGAATTTAAAAATTTATTTCCACTTATACAATTTTTGATGTCTTATTTTGATTTAGATATTGAAATTAACAGAGAAATGGAACATTCTCCGTATGTAAAAATTTATAGCGAAAAACTAAAAATAAAAATACGAATTGAGTACCGAAGAGTTTGAAGAATTTTTAACTTTCTTAAATGATGATTTAATACATAATTTCTTTAGTTTATTAAATTATCGTTTTTCTAATGAGTTTGAAGAAGAGCAAGATGAAAGGTATGAAATAATTGAAGATGAGGAAGATGATGAGTGATATTATTTTAGCTAATATAGAAATTTTAACAATATTTAAAAAGAGTGTAGTCTGTATTTTTTTACACTCTTTGACTTCAACTTCTAAATTCGTTTTATTGATTCACTTTTTCTTATTTTTCTTATATTTTCTAACTAATTTTTAAAATAAGTTGCAAAATTTTTGTATCTCATTTCTTACTTAATATTCAAAATAAATTACTTATTTTTAATTTCCGACAACTAAAAATTTCTTTTTATAAAAATTATTTTTGCTTGATTGCTTTTGACCAAAGAGGTTAAGTATGGGGATTTCTTTTTGTCCTTAATTCGAGCGTAAATGGGGGTGAAAGCGATTCAGAAAGTTTTTGATAAAAATGTATCAACAATTATTTTTAACGCTCTAAAATGCTAAAATTTGCCCTATTTTTATTTAAAAATTTATTTGTTACAAAAAGTTGCTTACAATTTAGAAAGAAGCAACTTCTTTATTTTTATTTTTCATATATAGTTATTTTTCATTCTATACTCTGTATACCCTGAATAATTTGTATAGTTAGCATTAAGTCCTTGTCATATGTTTCTCTTCCAAAAGCACCTACTGCTTTTACTAAAAACAGAGCCACCTGATAATCCAGCTTCAAGATAAACAGTATAATAATCAAGATTAAGTTTCATAGTATCATCAGTTACATAATACAATGAATCCAGTTCCCAATTTACACCGTCAACAATTTCTCTTCTTAATCCTATTATCCCACCTACATTAGTTAATAAATAACTTATAACATTTCCACGATTTTTCCCAAAATAATACGGAACTCTTAATTCTACTTTAGTGACAGCATTACCTTTATAAAAACTCTTGCTCTCGCATCACTAACTGTGTACTCGAAACTAACTACCTGTTTGTTTTTATATTTAAAATCACTATTTTTAGGAACTTGTTTAGAATAAATTTTTATTTCATCAACAGAATTGAAAGCAAATGTTAAAATTCTAATAAGAAAAATAAAAATTATATTTTTCATATTAATACACTCCTATTCTAAGTTTTATCTTTTTACTAATTATCATATTCAACGAAAATTTTCATCATCGGAGTCATTTTCTTTTTCGTCATCTACTTCTTTTTATTTCTTCCTTCTTTATATTTGACCTAGTAGAAGATTGAGCTTTTATTTTTGACTATGACGCCATAACCGTGATTATTAAGATATTCAATTATAGAACTATCATAAAATTGTTTTGCTTTATACTGTGAATTTGCATTATTCCAATAAGTACCTTTATAATAACATCCAGCTCCAGTTTCTAAAAGCATTATCATTTCCATAAATCGTATCAAATACTTGTCTAATTTGTGCTATTTTTTTGTAAATGTTCTCTGTAAGCGTCGTCTAATTGAGTATAGGTTACTTCTTCAAAAGGTTTAGTTGTACCTGGCATTATTCCGTTATCCACCTAACAATTTCATTTACTATTTCACAATATTCTTTTCGTAAGTCTTCATAAGAAACTAGGTTACTAATCAAATTTTCAGCATATCCAAGATTTCTTAGAGTAAAGGTTGAACTTTCTCCATTAGATTTTTGTATTTATATCCTGATTTTTACTTCATATTCAATATCATTTTTCTGTATTATTGTTATTATGCTTATTAGTTTTATTTTTAAGTTTTTAACTTTTTGAAACTTTTGGATTTTGCTTGCTATACTTAATTATAAAAATTAGTCCATTCAAAAATATTTAATATAACAATCAATCCCACTATAATTCCAAAGATTAAATTACGAATATTTATTTTTATCATTCATATTTTTTTATTCCTTTTTCTCCATATTTTTATTCCGAAGTACTATTTTCATTTGAATTGTTGGTATCGGATTCTTGTTTTGAAATAGTTTCAATTTGTTCTTGCTTTTCGATTATGTATATCTTAGAAAAATAAACTAAATAAAATACCTATAATTATTATGATTTTTGAATTTTTACTAAAATTTGTATAAGATTTTATTTTGGGGAAAATAACTCTTAGATTCACGATTATTGTGATAATTAATAGTAATAATCCTATAAAATTAACTGATTCATCAGATAAAATTCTAGTCCAAAAACATATTTCGGTTAAAAGTAAAAAACATAATTTAAACTTGGAACTTTATTTATGCTATATATAAATAGATACTTGACATTGTTAAAAATTCCCAGTAATAAAACTAAAATTCTAAAAAGAGTTATCAGTCTTAGATAATAATATTGAAGTAAAAGAAAATAATAAAAACCTAATATTGAAAATACCAAGTTTTCTTTATGAAAAATGTTTTAGCAAATTCAAAACATTTATAGATACTTATGATAAAAGAAACCATAAATATTGTGCTTAATGAATAAAAATCCCATTGTTAGAATTAATAGTATGTAATTTAGTTTGAAAAATTTATTTATTTCTCCGTTCACTTTAAATTTTAAATAGATGATTATTAGTATGTTTTCAAGTAAAAAGTATACTAAAAAAATATAATAAAAAATACATTGTATAATCCATTAAATGCAGAATACTAACTCTTCCATATCCATCGGTATAAAGATGAATAGATTCCGAATTTACTAACATCATTGTATGTACAATAAAACATAGAACTGTTGCTATTTTTCAATAAAGTCATTTTCTCATCTTTTTAGCTAATTTGATAAAAATCATTTTTCATAATTTCTCCTTAAATTTATAATTAATTTTTTTGCTTGATTTTTATTTCAAATGAAGAATCCTCTTTTTAAAGTTTTCCCTAAATATTCACAATAGACTTTTTCAATAATTTTTTTCAGAATTTTCAATTGTAAAATTTTTGTCTTCAAATATTATTTTTAATATTTTTCGTTATTGTCTAAATATGATATTTTCAATTCACTCCATAAAAATGTATGTTTTACAAGAGTATTTGAAATGACATCTTCATATTCTTCCTCTTTTATATTAAAATCAATCATTTTTAATTTTTATCAAAATCTAAAAATATCTGAATTTCCTATTTTCTAATTTGTTATTTAAAATTTTTAGCATAAATCATTTCTTCTTTTTGAAATTCTAATCCTTCGATATGTTTTAATTCATAATAGTTGCTTTCATTAACTTCTTTTCATCTTTTCATAATAAAAATTATTTAAGTCATTAAGGTTATTTTTCTTTTTCTACTTCAATTTTTAATTATAAAAACCAAACAATAAAAATACAATAGTGAATAAAAAGTAAAAATCTAAATTCAGATCCATAAAAATTCCTTCCTTTAAAGTTATCCTTATTAATTACATTTTTAAACATTTTATAGTTTGACTTACAGTTTTTAAAAATAATGCTAATACAAATACATCAATTACCCATAAAATAATTGCAAGTAGCCAATTATTATCATAACCATTTAAACTTGCAAATATTCCAAAACCAAGAGCAGTCATAATATTTAATAATATAACATCAGCAAAAACTAATCCTATGTATTCTAGCCCTATATTCTCATCACTTAAGTCCTTGTTTTTATCATAATACTGTTCCAATATCTCTTTTCTTTTTAACATCTGTTTGAGTGCTATTTTTCTTCTCATTATTTTTTTATTATTCTCATCATTATCGTTATAATATTGCTCTAAAATTTTTCTTTTGTCCATTTTTCACTCTATTCTAATTTAATTTGTACTTAAATATAAAAATATATTTTGATTAAATTATCATCTCCTTTTCAAAAATTGCAAATAGCAAATTAATTATTAAAAATATCTAAAAAAATTCAACATCACTCAATCCATACTCTTTCCTGATAAATTTCATTTCTTCAATCGTAAAATTACTACTTCCGTTTATTTTCCTAGAAAGTGCAGAAGGAGTTATATTTAGTTTTTGCTAATGTTTTACTATTGTCTTCATATAAACTCATTTTTGATTTTTAAAATTTTTCCATTCTTTAATCTCCTGATTTTTGCTGATTGGCAAAATAATTATACCATAAATAGAAATTTTGTCAAGATAATTTCAATTAAATTGATAATATATCAATTTTATGGTAAAAATTTATTGATTTTAAAAAGGAGAATTGCTATGGAAAATATAGGAAAAAGATTAAAAAAAGTTTGAGAGAAAAGTACAAAATTTTTCTTTAGAAGAGTGGCACAAAAGATAAAATCATCTGCTAGAGCTGTTCACGATATGAAAATAACGAAAGAAAAAATAAATAGTGAAAGTTTAATTAAACTATCCAACTTATACAATGTTTCGCCTGAATACATATTATACGGTATAAATAAAGATTTCAGCAATTTAGAATCATCTATTATATCGTTCTTTAATAATGAAAATATAGATTTTAAGGAAAAGGAAGAATTGTTCAATAAGATTCAAAATGCTTTTTAAAGAAAAGTTCAAATAAAATCAAGAAAAATAGTAGTGTATGTTTATAATTATTAAATTGGGACTGATTTTTGGAGTAAGTCCCTTTTATTATTTAGCTCGTATATCCGTGTAACAGCCTTGTAGCATTCGTTAAAAATTTTTGGATAAATATCTTGCCTTGAAATAAAAAGTCTACCAAAACTATACTAATTGTATTTTTAGAAAATAATTTTTAGAAAAATCACAACAATTTATAACCGTGATTTTTGATTTTTATTCTTCTGTATTATTTATATATTTTACCTATTGTTGTAACAAATTCTCTTGCGTCTAGGAAATAATTTGGGTACGCTTTTTCGTAAGTTCTTTAAGTTCTCAACCGATACTGATACAACGTTATTTGTGTCCTCTTTGTATTCACGTTCATACATCAAATAATCTCGACTTATATTTTTCTTCAGGTACTTGAATATATCTTATGCTATTGCCCTTATAATCCAATATCAATATCAAATAGCCTTCTCCTGTTATTTCCTCAAGCCGTTTGGTTATAACTCGTAAACTGCTTAAAGTTTTCAGTATATTAAATTCTCTGTTTAATTCTCTCAACTTATCCAGTTCTTTTTGAAATTTCTGAAATATCTTTGTTCAATTCAATGTATTCTATCAGTTTTACTTGATAATTTAAAAAAATTCCCTATAATAAATGTCTCCCCACCTGTCTTTAAAGATTGCTGTTTTATGCTGTCTATTATTTCAACTGAAGTAGCCATTGGTGTTGTAACTTCGTTCTTATCTGCAATTCTATCTGATACCCTTCAAGCCTCTTTCTTTTTCCCTTGATACTTAAATATCTGATGTATTGACCTGTAGCCGTCCTCTTTTGGCTCTAAGATATAATTTTTTCCTAATAAATAAAAATTATTCTTGTCTTTTTGTTTATAAACTTTATTTTTAAGTAATTTGCCACTTCCTCTGTATCCTTTATATTAGGCAATATTATTCTTGCTCCTGCCAAGTCCTGCATTCTTCCCAATCGTAGTTCTGGAAATCTTTTAAGTTTCCCTATTATTGATGGCAACCTTTTTAATCTCTAGAAATAATTATTGAATTTCTATTATTCAGTAATTTTATTTTTCTTGTTATTTATAATACTTCTCAAGCTCCATACAAAACTTTTTATTATTTTTGAGTGTTCAGCCCTAAAAATCTGATAATTTCTGCAAATCCTCAATAGTTTCAGCATTTTTCAACTATTCTTTTGCTTATCCTGTTCAGTTCCTTTTTAGATACTTCTTTATCATTAATATAAACCATAAATGTACTCCTTTCTTTCATACCATTATTTATACAGTATTCTTTATATATTATCTTCCTTTTTATCTGTATTAATTTATCTAAAAATTATGTATAAAAAACACCACTATAATAGTGGCTCTGTGGCTGGCGTTCTTACATAACGCTTAAACTTTCATTCAGTTATCACAGATATACAGCATAAATATTCTTATCTGCAATATAATTATACATTATTTGTTGTACTTTTACAACAAAAATTTAAAATTTTTAACAATTAATAAACAGGTTAAATTAATAGTTGCTAATTTTTCTCATTATTTGTATTTCAAAGCCACACTAAGTAGAATCAAGAAAATGGTGCTATGTTTATAGGGATGAGCTTATCTAATACAGCTTTATCTATCCATCGTATGTAACCTTGTATTAGCCTTGTGGCGTTTGTTAAAAATTCTTTTGGATAAATACCTAGATTGAGATAATTCTACCAAATTGATATAAGTTTGAGTTTTTAATTTTTGGAATTAATAAAAAGATTATCTATATTTAAGATAATCAATTTTTATACTATAGCTAGATTTTTTATTTTTAGTTTGTAAAATGATAATAAATGTCTATAAAATAAAGGTTATTTTAATTATTTTTCGATGTTGGTTACTCGTTGGTTACTTATGTATATTTGTCCCATTTTTACTGACTTTTTAGCTAAAAAGAGTTTGTTCTTCAAAAACTCCTTTTTAAATATGCTATCACTAAAGGGTAGCATATATATACTATTATTTCTATCAAGCTAAATAATATGGTATTTTGAGATAATTTTTTAAAATTGTTAAAATTGATATAATTTTACTATATCTTTTTTAAAAGTTTGGGGAAAATAACCATTTACCTTGCCAATTGGACTAGCGTTGGACTACAAAATTAAAGATTCAACGTTGGATATTTACTGTGTTGTATATAATATTTATTAATGAAAAATCAGATGAAAAAAATACTCATCTGACTCAACATATATTATTTTAAATTTATAAATTTTTGAAATATTTCTTTCAATAAATATAATTCATTCATTCAATTTTTAGTTTTTATTTATTTGAATATAAAATTTTTCTGTTGTTCATTTATTTTTCATTCTTATTATATCTGTCATAACAATATCACTTATTTTTGGGTTATTCATAAAGATTATCAAAGTTTTTTTGCAATCGTGAGTTTGATGTTTTTCTAATATTTTTACGTATTTAATTAAATCTCTAACGAAAATAATTTGTTCTTAACAGCTTATTCTCGTTATTTTTAATACCTAATTTTTGACAAAAAATCGCACTTTAAGTACGATAAATTTATAGTAATATTAGATAAATATCACTAATTTATGATTAATTACAAAATTAGTTTAATATCAATGTCTTTTATATAAAAAATGGCGCACCTGACAGGGAGTTGAACCCGTAACCTTCTGATCCGTAGTCAGACGCTCTATCCAATTGAGCTACAGATGCGTTATTAATAAATTTATTATGGCGGAGAAGGAGGTTTGAACCCTCGAGTCAAGTTTTAGCTCAGGATTCTCCTTAGCAGGGGGCGCATTCAGCCTCTCTGCCACTTCTCCAAAAGTATAAATTTTTAAATGGCGGGTGAACTGGGATTCGAACCCAGACATCTTGCGATTTCGCCAGTTTTCAAGACCGGTCCCTTAGCCCGTTCGGACATCCACCCATACGTTACTCAGTTAGTATATCATATATTTCAATAATTTGTCCTTCTTTTTCGTATTTTGGCTTTTTGTTGAAGTAAGGATTTTTAGTATGAAATTACAATATTTGATTTATTTATATTTTGTGATAATATTTCTTTAATGTTTTGTAAAAATAAGAGTAATAAAACTATTTATCAATATTTTTCTAAATTCGTCTTTTATCAAACAGTATAATATCTTCACCCATTTTTCTGTAATTTAATATTTTCTCGACCCCAGACATTGCATATAAAATATTTGAAAAATGATTGTCCATATTCTGTGAGTGTGTATTCTACCTTTGGAGCATCTCTTCATACACATGTTTTTCTATAATTCCATCTTTTTCCAGCTCTTTCAATTTTTCAATAAGAACCTTTTGAAATACTAAGGATTAATCTTTGTAATTCGCCTGTCCTTTTTTGTTCCAAAGGTAAGAATGTATGTAATCAATGCTTTCCATTTTCCACCAAATATTTCAAGTGTTGCTTCTATTCCTAAAATATATTGTTTCATAGTTAATCTCCTGTTGTAAATATTATTATGAATACATTATTGCATAAATTTTTTCAGATTAAGTCCAGTAGTTACGTTTTAGGTAAGTATGATTACGTTTTTCGTGTGTATTTACAAATTTAAATTAGGATTATATAATATAATAAAATTAATGAAAGAGAATGGTTTATAACTATGAAAAACTTTAGTAATTTTAGCTACATGTCAGATATTAACGAATCAGAGCAAATAAGAGATGGAAGGAAGAACTGTCAAAAATATCCGCAAAAATAGAAGTTCATGAATTATATAAAGAATATCCGGATTGGAATATAGATGTAAAAGGGAACAGGAATTATTGGTTAAATATGAACATATTATTTTTCAATTCCCTCTGTATTGGTTTTAACTGTCCACCTTTGTTAAAAATGGCTGGATGAAGTATTTAGTATAACTGGGCATATGGATTGAATGGGGACAAGCTGAAGAATAAAAAGATTGGATTAGCTAGTTTACAACTGGAGGAAGAGAATATTACAAGCATGGTGGAAAAATAAATTTTCTCTTGATGAAATACTTATTCCATTTGAAGAAACTATAAATTATGCTCAAGGAATTTGTTACCGTATTTTCAGTGTTTACGGAGTTTCTCCACACATAAACGAGATTAGTGATGATGAACTTGGCTAAAAACGCAAAAGGAATATGTTGAACATATCCATGAGACAAGAGAAGAGAGGATAAATAATGTTTATTGCTAATTTAAAGATATAAAAATCAACAGAAGTAAATAAGGTTTTAGAAGCTCATTTAAAATATCTTGACAAAATATTTTTGAAGGAAATTTATATGTACGGGAAGAAAGTTTTTCCTGAATTGGGAGGTAATCTTGTTTGATTCTAACTAATTTGGAAGAAACATATTGTATGAAGATCCATTTTATGTTGAAGAAATAGCAGTTATGAAATAATCAATTTCAACCAGTTAAGTTTAGTCAAATTTTTCAATAGAAAATTTACTCAATTAAATAGTATAAAAGAGCTGTTTCAAATTATATGAGGACAGCTCTTTATAAAATCAAAATATCTAATAAATAAATTAATTTATTATTCTTTGTATTCAAAAACTAAAATTGCTCCTTTATTCTCCATTTCAGTATTTGGTTTCCCCGTCAGTTCTATTACATTTCCCTTTAGTATCTGTTGCAATGTATATGTGTCAGGGCTAACAAGTACTACACAGTAACAGTTATTTGTTTTCAAAGTATTTTTATTACATCTCCTTGAATATTTTTACCATCGGCATTTAATGAATTCTATACAAAGCACCATAACGATGTAATCAATAATGAATTTTGCCAAGCTGTTATTTTTCATCTTTTGGATAATAAGTTACACTTGATGGAGCAATTGTAATAGCATAGATAAGAAAGTTTTCCACATTTTCATAGTGCAATCACTCACTAAAGAAAGTTTTTAGTACGTCTTTAAAGTTATCAGCATTAAAATCAGTTTCTTTATAGTGGTGTCCATTGTTTACATATTCGTAAGCAAGGTTATCTTTGTATCCAGCTACATTAAGTCAGCCATAGTTTCCCACCAGCTTCAGAAGATTTAACTCATCATCATGAAGATGGTCCATGTTCTGTACTGAATAAATTGTTTTCCAACGAATACAAGTCCTTGGGCATTCTATGACCATAAGTATAAATATGACTTCTAACTCCATTGATTACAGGATTATCTTTTTGGTATTGAACCATCAGTGTTAATCTTAAAGTAGAACCCTGGATAACTGCTGAAGTCTGCCACTTCTTGTGCAGTAGCTGTGCGATGCGATTCAATAACATATCCAAATATTCCCTTGATTATGTCCTTGATCCCTATTGTGTCAAATAAAGTTTCTTATCAGGTCCAAATATTAGACGTCCTGAATTATGATCACTGCTGCTGGTAATTTATCCAAAATTACAGTCGTTTGTCAACTTATCAGATATCATAAGTTAGACACACAATTCTACAAATTCTTCATCTTTATCATTTTATAAGTATAGGGCTGTATAAACATAATTTTTACCTTTCCTGATAAAAACTCAGAATCAATGCAAACCCCAATAGCACCTTCGTGCTGAGGTCCTCATGCATTATTAAATGTATAATATTTTTAGATTCACCTGTCTCAGGATTTATTCACGTATATTCTTTCCTGTACGCTCTGTAACCCAAAGCTATTTTGTTGATTTTACACCATTTCCACGGAAATTCAAGACCATCTGTTACAACTTTTTCCCTTCAAAAGGTTCTGAGTGACAACTTTATCTCCATGTGCAGCATGCTGAAATTGATTTATCAGTGATACTACTCAATACTATGTTTTTCAAAGAAATTAAACTTCATATTTTAAATTTTTCCTTCCTAATTTGTGTATATACATGTTATCAGAAATTGTATGTCAAATTATACTTATTCAATATTATAAATTATAAAATGTACTAAAAATCAATATCCATTAATATATATAAATTTCTTATAAAATACTTGCAATTCATGGTACACTGTATAGTATGGGATTATTCACTTTTTGTTAAAATAATAAAGATATTGTAATCTTATAGGTGAAAACTTAAAAATAAATTTTTATTTAAAGGGAGGCTCAGATGGTGAATTATCGTTGCAAGTCATGGTGAATTTGCAGCTGGTATAAAAGCAGTCGGCTTCAATGATTCTAGGTGAAGCAAATTATTGGAATCAGTTGTGTTTATGCGAGTGAGGACCAGATGACATATATATTCAAGATGCCATTACAGTGGGAACTGAAGAGTTCTATTTTTGGATTGATTTATGGGGAGAGCCCATTCAACCAATCAAATCGTTTCTTTGAAGAAGCACCTGAAAAAGAGCAATTGTAGCAGGGCTTAACACCATGCTTTTAGCAGCTTTATCAGAAGAAGACTTAAATACAGCTCATGAGTGAGCAAAGGCTATTGTTCAGAAGGAGATCAGGTCAAGGTTCGTCCTGAAAGAAATTACAGCCTAAAGAAACAGCAGCAAAAAGCAGCGGCTCGAGATTGACACATAAAAGGAGCAATTCCCAGGAACGAGTTATCAGAGATGGGAAAATAAAATTTGTTCTGGCTCGTATTGATACACGTCTGTTACACGACGAGGTTGCAACAAACTGGACAAAAGCAACAAATCAAATAGAATAATCGTAGTTTCCGAACTGTTTAAGAATGAACTACGTAAAAATTAATCGAACAGGCACGCCTCAGGTGTACGTGCACGTGTTATTCCGCGACAGATTAGTAGAAATTTCAGATCCAAGATTTGAAATAGCTTATTGCTATTTGAAAATCCTCAGGATGACTTTATGTAATTGAAAAGGTGTAGATATTAAGACTAAATGTCAGGATCAATGGCATAGTGTTGGAAAAGTTATGGTAAATATGTAGCTTTCAATGGATCAGAATGATGTTGACACTTATAGAAACTTAGAATTTTGGGTGTTCAGTTGATTGAAAAGTTGCTGCTGATAAGAGAGCAGACTTATTTAAATAATTTCAGAAAAACGAAAACGAAGGTTAAAACTTTAATTTTAGGAGGTTATTATGGTTTTAATATTTTATCAATTATTTAATATTAATCGTCGCATTTCTAGCAGGAATGGAAGAATCATTGATTCCAATTCCATCAGCCAATTGTGCGTGTTCATTAGTTAGGGGTTGCTACGGGACGTATTGGTGAATGTATTATTTTTAGGAGGGCATTACAATTAATTGCTCTAGGTTGGAGCTATATATGGGGCAGCAGTTGGTCGCCTGATGCAGCTCTTGCCCTCTGTTCTTCCTATCCTTTTGTTAAAACGGGTAATTTTACTCCTGATGGACGTAATGTTGCAATTGCGGCAACAATTACACCTACAGTTGGTTTTAGTTTTAACTATGGTTGTTCGTGCTTTATCAGTAGTTATTGTTCCCGAGCTGATAGAGAGCGAAGAAATTTCAAAGGTGTGAGTTGTGGCACATGGTAGCTCTTGCTTGTCAAGGTTTACGATTGCAGCATTGGGATTACTGTTGTTGCATGCCTTCAAAGGTGTTCAAGGAGCATTAGGGTCATTATCAGCGTGGTTTACTGGAAAGGAATGACTATTGGTGGTAGATTCGTTGTAGCTGTAGGAGTATGCAATGGTTTATTAATTTGATGGCAAATAAAAAGTATGGTGCATTTCCTTCTTCTTAAGGTTTGCGTAGCACCAGTAAAATCAACTTACATTAATTACAACAGGAATTATCGGTGTGTGTGCAGCTGTATTTGCCGTATACTAATAACAAAAGGTAACGGTGGTGGAGATGGAGGTTCAGCTTCTTCTGGAGATCCGTTAGGTGACTGTAAATGATTATTAATAAAGGAGGAATAAGAAATGGCAGAAAATAAAATAAAATTATCAAAATCAGATCGTCGTGTAATGTTACGTTCTAATTTCTTCAAAGTTCTTGGAACTACGAACTGTACAAAATGGAGGTTGGGCTTATTCTTTTAATCGGCATTGAAAAATTATATCCAAATAAAGATGATGCTTCAGCAGCTTTAAAAAGACATATGATTTTAATACTCACCCTATATGCTGCACCAATTTTTAGGAGTAACTCTTGCTCTTGAGAGAAAAGGCAAATGGAGCAGAGATGATGCGGCTATTCAAGGGTAAAAGTTGGAATATGGGACCACTTGCAGGAATCGGAGATCAGTATTCTAGTTTGGTACGTCAATTTGGGGAGCAATTGCAGCATCACTTGCAACAAGTGTTCAGTTGTGCACCGTTGTTCTTCTTCATTTTGGAATCTAATTCGTATAGCATTTTTATGGTACACTCAAAAATTTGGTTGCAAAGGTGCTGAAATACAAAAGATTTATCAGGTGGTTTATTACAAACAATTACAAAAGCATCTATTTTGGGAATGTTCGTTATGGAATCTTGGTTCAACGTTGGACTTCAATTAATTTCCCAATGATTGTATCAAAAGTTCCTTTTATCAAAGGTTGCTTATGTTGAGATTTCCAAAAGAGGCTGTAAATGGTGAACAGTTACAAAAATCTTAGGAGATCTTGCAAGTGGAGTTTTCTCTTACACCAGAAAAAGTAACAACATTACAAGATAAAGCCGTCAATTAGTGCCAGGATTAGCAGCTTTATTATTAACATTCTTATGTGTGTGGCTTCTTAAGAGTTGGTCAATTTTAATTATCTTTGGACTATTTGCAGTGGAATTTTAGGACACTTAGTTGGAATTTTCTAAAAGAAAAGAATGACTACTAAAATTCAATTTTCGATAGTGGAAAATCTATTCAAAAGAGAAAGTTGGAACTAAAAAGCAACTTTCCTAATTTATGTAATAAATTTGAATTAAAGAAATGAGGAATAAAAGTGGCTATTTCGATGAATACAAAGTGTTATTACTACAGCAAATTCTTTATCGGGAATGTTTGAAATAAAAATGAAATATACTTGTAGGTGACCAAAGCACTTTGAATTTTATAATAATCGTAATCCCGAAGACTATAACTTTCAGATTCCTTGGGAGAAATTGTGAGGTGAGGCACAAATCTTTTTAAAGATAAGTATTCGTGGTTTTTGTAGATACTAAAAAGTGCTGGATCGTATAATTTTGTTGTAAAAATTCTGGAAAAACACTAAAGACATTTACGTGATTTTTCTTGAAATATTGAAAATAAACCTATGTTGTCAGCTGAGTGTTTGAATGGTTTTAAGAGAAATAAAATGACAGATTTGAAAATAAATGGACTAACTTTATATGATAGTCCCATTTTTATTTATAAATATAAATAAAACAGTTTAAAACAGAACTCAAAAAAATTATGACTATTTTACTCAAACCCTAAATTATATAATTTCTAGCAGTTTAATTTTAAATAGGTTCAGTATATTATCAAATTTTTGTTTCTGACTAAAAAGTATTAATATTCATATTTTTATCATAACCTCTAGGTGTAACCATTTTTCCTAACAAATGTATTTGAATTTCCGATTAATACAAATTGTAAGCATATTTATTTCAGAATCAAGCATTTTTTCAAGTGTTGTGATTTCATGCTCTTCAGTTTCACGTCCTGCATTTCTTACGATTGCACCTGGCGTGTCTTTTGATTTGTGTTTTAGCATAATTTCCTGTGCTTCAACTATTTGTGTTGTTCTTCCTTTACTTTTGGATTGTATAGCTTTCGATGAAATCACCTTGTGCAGCTAATTCTAGACATTTTTATTAGTTCCCAGTCTGTTAGAAGGTTGCTTAGGCTGATTGTTACATAATCGTGATAATTAGACTCCTACGATTGCGCTACCTGCATTTGTTGCTGTAACTCCTGCAGTTACTTCGATTTCCACATCGTCATTTTCTCCCGTTACTTCATCATTATTCCAGCCATACCCTGTATACTCCAGCATCTCACTGCTAATCAAGCAACATTTTGCGATTTTGCAAGTTCTGGGAACTGATACATCTGTCAACTTTCCCTTCATCATACTTGAACTTTTTATTTTCCAGTATTTTCGAAAAGTATTCTTCAATTAAGTCAGTATCAAGTTTTATAACCTACAATAATATACTTTTCCATTCTTCATAAGCCTTAAAGTCATATCTGCCTTTTTCCTGTTGGTTTCCTACTACATAAAATTTGCATTTTTGTTTGTAAATCCTCCTAAATTTTATTATCTAATTAATTAAAAATTAATTTATTTTGTATATATCTGTCTAATGCTTAAGATTCTTTTATTTTTCTCTAGCTTTTTCAGTGTTTCTAAATTACCAACATTTGAAACAACAGATAACCACATCACTTTCCTGGTTTAAACAAAGCATACTTTTTAAGCTTTTCCTTTTTCACATTTGCCTATGCTCAAATAGATAGTCAATTCCTTTTTTCATATTCTTTTTAGTAAAAATAATTTTGAATTTTTGCCAACTGTATTTCTAGTTTTAAATTGAAAACTTCTTCTTCTGATAATCTAAATTGCTCCTGAATTTCCTTTTTATCAATTTCTACTAAAAATTTCTTCAATTAATCTGCTTTCTTCTTCTGATCAGTCCAGTCTTTTTCAATTTCATTTTCCACTGATTTTTCCCCAAATTTGGAGCAATTTTTCAAAAATTGTTCCTGAAAACTCCTCTTCATTCTTTTTGATAAATACTTTTTATCATAATCTTGGAGAAAGTATTTTCCGTAATAATATTTTAGATAGTCATAGAAAACTATATTTTTTTATACAAAGTCAAAAATATTTTTGAATATTTCTTTTTACTATTTTTATCTTCTGAAAGTTCTTTTGCCATCGTTACATAATGGTTAAGTCAAAATTTCTGATAAATAAAAATTTCTCTCATCTCTTTTCAGCAATTTTTCTATTTTTATCTTTTTACTTCTTCATCTAAAATCCTAAAATCTGATTCAAAATATTCAATATATAAATCCTCGGTTTCTAAAATAATTTTTGTTATTTAGTCCTATTTTTGATAAATCCTGCTGAATCCCTCATAGTCAAAGCATTTACACTAAAACTTATTAAAAAGAAATAATGCCGTTGCAATATTTAACATTTTTTAATTTTTCAATTTCATCCTCCCATTCGGCGTTCTCTCATCCTCCTTTTTCTGTTTTTAAAATAATTCAGGATATTTTTCTCTTAGTCTATCTTCTTCATTATTAGCCCATTTATACATTTTAGTTGATCTTTTTCCATTTTCATATTTAAAAGCTCCATAAGTCTTTATCTCACTTTCCTATCATCAAAAAGCCAGTGCATTATTCCATTTTTCAAGCCTAAAATTATACTCTTTAGCATTTTCATCTGCCTTTTATTCCGTCAGAGTTCATTAATCGCAATTTCAATCCCTTTTTCCCTATCGACAGAATATAAATAAGTCCAGATTTTTGCCATATAATACTGTAACTGCAAGTTATAAATTTCTTCATCTGATATTCGATATTTTTCTTTTGTTGTGTCGTTTTTCGATAAATTTAATTCCTCATTTACCTTTTTCAACCAATCTACCTAAATTATAGTATTTTCGTTATTCCATCTCTCAATTCATCATTAGGAAGCATTTTTATCAATTATCGTGTTTTTATATTTTTCTTTTTACAATTTTTCTTTGATTTCTTCAGCTTTTTTTCTCATTATTTATAATTGTGTAATATTCGTATGAAGTCAATAATTTTTTTCGTATTCATATGGATTATATTTCATAAATGCATCATAATATTTTTTTGTAGAACAATGAGATCTTTTTCAATGTTTCCCCTTCTTCTTCATACAGCTTTTTCTTCTTTCATTTTCAGATTTTTATTTTTTCATCATAATCTTCTCTTATACGATAACTGATACCTCTCCCATAAAATTGTAAAACCTTTTTAGCAACCACATAATTTCTTTCATCTTTTTCATGAATTCTTTCAAAAATACCTATTATTTCTCCTATATCAAGTGGTAAATCAGAATCATCCATTGCATAAAAGTCTATCAAAAGGTAATAGTTTCATCAATAATTTCACTGTTTCACACCAACTTTTGATAAATCCTGCTGAATTTTTCTCCTTTCATTGTTAAAAGCATGGTTAAATTTAGATTTATTAAAAAAGGACTATGATTAGAAATATTTTTCATATTATTTTCCTTTCTCTTAAATAAATATATATGTTTTAAATATTTTTATAATATTTCCACAGATACTTATCAATTTTTACTAATTTTATGTAAAAATATCAAATTTAAAATCATCAGAAAATCCAATTATTATAACACATAAAATAAAAATAAACTCAAATTAATTTCTTTATTTAAAATAACATTCCAGATTATTAAAAATTCCTAAAGGGAAAATTATAAAAGAAGTCCGACTTCCTGGGGAAAAACTTTCTATATCTAAGCGCATCATATATATGAGGTACTAAATGTGCAATGTATACAATAAATAATGACAGAACTATTTCATACATACTAAACTATGTTTGCTATAAAAAGTAATGTTGATAAAATTATAAATTCTTCGGCAATCATTAATGAAGTTGTTTCTGTAGATGGATAACTTTCCTTTTTCTTCACAAATAATTCATTTTTCATATCTTTTTAAAACTTTATCTATAAATTTTATAAAAATTATTTCTTCAAATTCGTGTATCATAAATAGTACTATTGTTATAAATGATAATTTGTATATTTCCATTCTTACATTTGCTCTCAAAAATTGAAATTGTAACTCCTTCTAACTTCACTTTTTCACTAGCTTCCTTTTCTACTTGAAGCTAGATATGACAAGGCTCGGAAACACCGTATACTCCAATTTGATTTTTACAAATTCTGAACGTTCTTCAACTAAATTTTTCTACTTTTTAATATTTCTTCCTTATCAAAAATTTAATTGGAATTCTAAGTTCTTCCATTGCCTCAATAAGTCCTATTTCATCAGATTTTACCCAAGCAGATGTCTGCCATTTTTATAGCTGAAAGCTCTAAATTCTGTTTATCCATTGCATATTTCAGTTTTTCGATAATGTGCTCTTACTAACTCCTCTTTTGCAACCAATACCAATAAAAATATTCTGCGGAATAACTTTTTGAGATTTCAATATTTTTCTATTTGACACAATTATTGCTCCAGCACTATTTTCATCGTGATTTACAATATTTTTGGTAAAATGCAGGCTAACTTTTCTCCGTTCTACAATTAGTGAAGTAACTCTTTGGCTCCTTCCAAATCTTCTAATTTTGCCTTTATTTTTGTGAAAATGTGTCTACAGCTATTTTTCCGCCTACAGTCTGAAGCAGTTGTAGTACGGGGATAGCACCGATTCCTTGTGCGATTTTTCTCACATTCTTCATTTGCTCCTCCTAGATGTCCCGAAAAGGAGTGAAACTAACAAAAATTGGCATGGTCATCAACAGTAATTACTGCAGGATCGGTATCCTTACTTTTAAATTTTCCATCAATTATTCTCACAACAGCTCCAGTCGCTGCAACAAATATATGTAAATCATATTTATTAAATGTTTTTTCAAGCAAAAATTTAGGCACTTCTTTCATTTTATAATAAATAGATTTTTCAATATTTTTCATTTTCAAGATTTAATAAATTAGCAACTCTTCCTGAAAACATAAATATGCAAATCTTATACACATTTTCTTTTATTTCTTAAACAAGTTTTCATATCCAGTTTTTACTTACACAGTAACTGCTGTTCTCATTTTTCTCCTTTTTCTATTTCTTTTATAAATTTAATTTCTATTTTATCTTCATCAATTACGCTCGCCATTCACAATATATTCTCCATTTTTATCTTCCAGTTCTCTTGCTGATTTCCATTTAAGAGTTTCAAAATCTATATTTTCAAATTTTTAGTCTTTACAAAATTAAATCCTGAAAAATAATCATAAAAAAATTACAAATAAATTATTTTCATCTCGAACATATATAATTTTTCCGTTATTGGCTCTTTTCACAACTTGAAATTTTTCAGGTTTTACATCTTTAATTCAAGACCAAACAAATAAACTTTATCTTTATCTTTTCCAAAATCATCTTTAGTTTTCTATATTTTCAAAATATAATACTTCAAATGATTTTACATCTACATTTTGAACTTCTTGTATATCCGCATATTCTTTACTAAAAATAAACTTTTTATCGTCTTTTGTATAATAAGTGATTTAGCACCCTTAAAAATTTTTAGGATTTAATCCTTTTCAACTCTTTTACCATTTCATCTTTTCCAGCCATAAAATTTATGTAATATGCTTTATTTTTATCTTTTTGCATACATAAAATAATCTTTTTCATAATCTTTTACTATTTGAAAACTTTTTCCATCCACATTTAAAACTGTTCCGTCATTAGAATAAATTGATTTTTATCTCTTACCAAATGTTCATTAATTCTTTGAAAAGTATACGGATCAGAATTTTTATTCTTTCATTAGATAATACAAATAATTTTTGTCTCTCAGAAATCTCGCATAAGTATCAATTACTTGAAAAGTTTTTGCATCTGCTCCATCTATTTTTCATTTCCTGCATAAACATTATTTTTATCTTTTGAAAAATTTAACTCATTATTTTAAAACTTTTAAAAATTAGCATTTTCCAGTTTATCTCCTTGAAAATAGATATTATTTTTGTCAAAAATAACTCGAATTATCATCAAAAATTTTTAATGTCTGAAATCTATTTTCTTCTTTTTTCTCCATAAAGATACACATTTTTCCATCTGTAAAAATATAATCTTTTTAAAACTTTAAAGTTTTGGGATTTACTTCCATCTACTTTTTACCAATATAATAAACACTATTTTTATCTTTTTGAATACCCTCCACCAATTAGTTGAAAAGTTTGTTTGTCAACATTTTTAAAATTCTTGGAGACATTATCACATTATCTAAATCGATCAGAAAGTCCTCCACTATATGAAATAAAATATACACTCCAGTTTTTATCCTTTTAAATAAATTGAAAAATTCATCTGTCATTATTTCAAGAGTTTTTATATCTATATTATTTACCTTATCCTCCCAAAAATAAAGATTATTTTTATCTTTTCCCCAATCCAGTAACTAATTTTTGTCAATAATTTAAAACTTTTAGGATCTGCTTCATTAAGAAATTTTGTCTCCATAATAAAACATTTATTTCTTATCTTTTTGCATACTCACCATCTTCAAAAACTTCAAAAGTCTTTGCATCAGCTCCCTCAATTTTTTTCTATTTATGTAATAAACTTCCATCTTCTATTCCATAATTTTTCATTTAATTTTTATTTTCTGAAAAATCAGATTACTATTTAAAAATATCAATAAAAATATTTTAATAAAATTCTTTTCATATTTTTAAACCTCTTCTTAAAAATTTTCTACACTTCCATCCTAAACACATTAACAAATCGCAGTTTCATAAGGATGAGTCTCTTTTACCGTAAATATACAATTCCTCAAAATTCTCTTTTTACTCTGAACTCTCATTATTTTTCATCTGCAACACTTGATTTTTCCCACTCTCCATCGAAAAGGACTCCCACCTTCCAAGCAGTTTTCCAATGCCCAATCGCATCAGATGTAGAGTAGACATCACCATAAAACCCTTCTATCAAAAGTGAATATTGTTGTCAAGTTTTTCCACAATCCACATAATCTTTCTGCACAAAAACTTCAAAACAGCTGTATTTTTCTTTAAATTTAATTTTGAACTCAATAAATCGTCGTTTTCATAGTTTAAAGTCAACATAAAAATGGAGAATTTTCAAACAATAATTTTAGAAATATTTTATCGCCTTCCCATAATTTTAAATTGAAAATTTCTTTTTGGAATCCATTTTCAAAGTTGCCTTCATCACACTCATGTTGATTCCCCGAAAAATCTGAACCTATATAAAGATACATAAACAGTACTCATCATCATTGTAATTAAAAATCACAAGTCCACGAAATTCATAACTATTTAACTTTGTAGCCCATGTTTCTTCGAACTTCTCTTTAAGCACTGTTCAGTGCGTTTCTCCAGCCCAATTTCCCACTCAATTCCTAGCCATTTTTCCTTTATTTATATCATTTTTCTTTAGTTCTATGTAACATCAGATATTTTTTCATCTTTTTCTAAATAACATAATGTTGCAATCATATTTTTCTCCTCTTATTATAACTTTATTTCCAAATACTTTTCAAAAATCGGAATATGACTAATTTCGTGAGTCTTGCTTGCAAAAACCATTGTAACATTTTTGAAACCAGTTCAGATTTTATTATTTGTAAAAATTTATTAAATCAGGATTTTTCCAATTCATTCAGATATCCTGTCGTAAAAGTCTCAAAATCAATTTCTTTCCTTTATGGTAATCTTCCCTAAGCTCCTTTAGGTGTAATTTCCTTTTGCCCAGTAATCAATTTTTGGCATCTTCCTTTTCATTCCCCTTGCCCACAGCCTGTCTACAAACACTCTAAAACCATCAGCTTCTTCTGTTTTTCATAAATTCTTTTCCAGTTTAGTTTATTCATTTTTAATCTTTCCTTTTTCTGATTTATATCTTTTAGAATTATATGTCATTTTTATAAAAATGCTTTTATTTTTGCTAATAATTCAAATTATAAGTATGCTGTATACAAATGATGAAAAATGAGAACAGCTAACTGTAAGTTTGCTGTCCTTATTTTTAGATTTTTGACTGGAATATTTATCTAAAATTAAATATTTATTAGTCATACTGTTGATTCCTGTAAATACATCTTCTACAATGGTACTATTGTAATGAACCATTATAGTATAGTCTCTTTAAAAACATTATTTTAAAAATCATCCAACTCTATTTTAATTTCCAGTTGTTGGGAGAAAATAATATTAACATTGGAAAAATTTCCAGTCTTCCTGCAAGCATTCCAAAACTAGAATTACTTTTTGAGAAAATTGTTTTAATTCAGCAAAGCTGAATGCAGGACTCGCTTTTTCCTAATCCAGGACCGATATTAAATGTGGCGGCAACAGCACTGAAAGCAGTCATAAAAGTCATCTGTTGAGTAGGAAATCATTAGAAGAATTCCTCCAAAATAGTGAATAGACTAAAAATATACTGCAATACTGCATAGCTGAGTTACTGGCTTATCATCACTATTTTACTGTAACTGACACGATTTTGGACTTATCATTTGGACAATTTCAGCAAAATAGATTTTCTACCAGTAATACAACTCTTGATATTTTCAGTCCTCAGCTGTAGAGCCTGCATGCTCCAAAAACATTAGGATAAAGCAAGATAACTGTAGAAAATAACGGTCTTTCCAAAAAATCAGCATAGAATATCCAGTTGTTGTAATGACTGAGGAAACTGAGAAAATACATCTCTATACAGTTCCATATGGAGCCGTATGTCTGATATATATTAGAAACTATTAATAATTGTCCAAAACTATTAGTAAATAATATTTTAATTCTTCATTTTTAAAGATGTCTTTTATTTTTCCTGATTAAACATGAAAATAATAAATATTAAAGTTTACTCCAAATACTATCATTCCAATTCCAGTATTATTTCGATATAAGGGGTTATGTGTGGTAAAAATGCTGCCATTTCTTACTCAAATCCTCCTGTTCCTGCGGTACCAAATGCAAGAAGAGTAGACTCAAACAGATTAAGTCCGCCAAACGATTAATAAAATTATAAGAACGTTGTCTGTAACAATATAAATTTTTATAAACATTCTGGCTGTTGTTGATAGTTTGAAACTAATTTTCCAAAATGTTGGACCAGGCACTTCAGCTTTCATTACATGAGACGAGTGTTGCAGAACTTGGAAAAATTGCAAGTGCTAGAACTAGAACTCCCCATCCACGACAAAATGGGTAAAACTGCCAAAATAAATTGAAATGGCTATGCTAAGATCTGGTGTATGCTCAGATCCAGTTGCCTTTAAATACCTACAATTTCAAAAACGCATCTATAAAGAAGGGATTTCCTTTGTAACACAAATGGCAATGCACCAAAATGAACATCAGAATCAGAGATAAAACAAACTATATAGCCCTCACCTTGAATCCGTTCATCTTCGGAAGCTTCATGCAGAGAAAACCTATTGCTAGAAGAAGAAAGTATTACAGAACCATAAGCACATTTTATATTTTGCATTTTCGTTGTATAAAAACTTACAATTAGAGGTAATACCATTAATCCAACTTCAAGTATGATATTTTTCCAGTTATAAAACCTATCATTCTTTTATTCATTTTACTCCTTAAATCATATAATCGAGTTTGGACTTTAGAGTGAATTTGGACTAAATTTTTAGATGCGAATGTATTTAGAATTTTACAGTTTTTATTCTAAAAATATCGTCAAAATCTTCGATAGAAGAGTACTGTTGCTAATCGATTACGCTGTCATTGTTTTTGATAGCATCATTTCCTCCCGGAAAAATCATTTTATTATTCCGCAATATACTACAATCAATATTCCTAATTTTTAAATCTTTTAGCGGAACATTACAGCGGCACTATTTTTCATTGATTTCGAGGTAATAAAATTCCACCTGGTTTTCTAGCCTGTATAAAAACCTCATTGTGGATCCTCCGCATATCTGTTTTTGATCTTACAACTCTTATTATCATGTCAGAAAAATAACTTTTTGGGCACAACCGTCGATGTTCTAGTATTGTTTTCAAGTATAGGAAGTAGTAATGTTCTGTTCATTTTTGTAATTAACTTAGAATTTGTTATAGGGTTTTACAAACATTGAAATAATAACATTTTCTTCGATCACTGTCTGTAAAATTACGGTTGCATCATAGTTATTTATTCCTTCCACTAAGAATTCCTGAGTCGGCTTCATCTCCTTTTATTACAATTGCTTTTTGATAAAGCTTCTCCAGGGTTTTTCTGCACAGTGTTCTATCATTTTCTGTCGACTTTTACCTTGTTTTGTTTTCAATAAGTTTTCCAATTAAATAATGAGAAATTGTTCCTCCACCGATAAGCAGTGTAAGATCCGATTTTTAAGTTGGCTGTTCAATTCTGTCGTAAATTTGTGAGACTGCTTCTCTCGAACCTTGCAACATGAGACAACATCTCCTTTGGGATAGTAAAATCTCAGTTGGACAGACGTCATCTCTTCCAGTGCAGATGACACTTTGTCTTTTGTATTGCTAAATTCAGGGTTTTGTAAACTGTGTCATTCAGAAAACTATTTTTCTACTTTTATTGAAATAAAAGCTGGCTTTTGTCCAAAAAGTTTTCTACACTTGAGGCAACTGGAACGTTAGTTTATTTGCAATGCTTTTGGCAGTTTCATTTCAGGATTTATCATAAAGGAAATTCAAGTCTTCCCTTACAAATTGCATATTTGAACTGTATTCAGGATTTCTTACTCTTGCTATAGTAAATTTGAACCAATTTTTTGCTATTATTGAGAAAGTTATGTTTAGCTCATCTGATTCTGTTGCAACAATAAAAATATATCGGCACACATCTGCACCAGCTTCAAGTAAAGTCTCATAAGACTCTCCATTCCTACAAGCAGTTATATCAATAAGTTTCTACAAGCTTATTTAATACTTTTTCTTCTTTCTCAATTAAAATGACATCGTTACCTTCAGCTGAAAGTTCGCTACAAAGCAGTTCCTGTGACTTACCAGCTCCTGCTATAACTATTTTCATATTTTTCTCTTCTTATTTTATTTATTTCTAAATGTTTGCAATTTCCTTTGCATAATAGTAATGATAGCGTTGCTCAGCTCTTTTCATCATGTTCCATGACAATTTCATTTCATCAATCCATCCATTTCAGCTAACTTTTACCATTGAATACTCCCGAGACGCTGTATGAAAGCTACGATTGGGATTCAAATTTATCACTTACCTTTTTTATAACATCAGATATGCCATTGCAGGCTTCCACAATTATAATATCTGCTCCTTGACGTAAATCTTTAGCGACTAGTCTATCGCATCTTTTGAATATTGAAAATTCATCTGGTAAGACTTTCTATCTCCAAATTGAGGAGCTGAATCTGCGCATCTAAGGTCCATAAAATGTGATGAATATTTTACTGGAGCAAAGCCATTACCGGAATATTTTCAAAATTATTTTGAGCTAAAACATTGAAATTTTCCACCACGTCCATCATCATGTCTGAAGGAATTGCTACAATATCTGCTCCAGCCTTTGCGTAAGGAGTACTGTTTTCAAGAACTTCTAAAGTTTCATCATTTTTACATAACCATTTTCATCAAGAGAATACCACAATAGTAGCGACTTGTATATTCACAACAGCAAATATCATGAATTAGAAAATTGTCATATTTTTCTTTTATAGAATCGAACTACATTCTGAATAATAGTTTTCATTGTAGGCTTCTGTTGCTGAGCATCCTTATTTTTAGGAATTCCAAAAAGCAAAATCGAATTTATCTAATTTTTAGTTCATCAGTTCTTCAGAGAAAGCCTGTCAATAGAGTATCTAAAAATTCCTGGCATTGAAGGGTTCATTCTTGATATTTTCTCCTCTTCAATAAAATTGGATAGAAATCAAATCTTCCTTTGAGACATAAACATCTTTACAAGATTTCTTATCTTCATTTTTTCGTAATTTTCTATGTCTTTTAACATTTTTGTTCACCTTTTTCATTTCGTTATTTAAAGTTTGAACATTTATTTTCTATTTTATTAAGAACTTTTGAATTTCACTTTTCATAGCACGTGAACGTTTGCAGTTTTTACCGCTCGTAGAAATTGCAATTTGAAATCTTTGTTTTACAATTTACCAAACATTACGTTATTTAGTTTTGAAGATGCATTGTTAATTAATATTTCTTTAGAATCACAAACTTGTGCTATATATTTTCATTCAGCTGTTCATCATCTGTAGCTGGAAATAACTAGAAGAAATCTTTTACAAGTTTTCAATTTCATCTTATTATTTCGATTTTCTTTGGTATCTTCTATTTTTAAATTTTTTTAGTTTAATATACTTTGCTCTTTAATGTTATCAGTAACAACAGTAACATCAGCTCCATACTCTAAAACTTTTGATTTTTTTTAGTGCAACTTTTCCACCTCCAATAACAAGAACTTTTTTTTATTTCCAGTTTATAAATAATGGAAACCACATATTTTAATGTCTTCACTTTTTCTGATGACAATAGGATAACATATTATAGTAGAAAAACAAACGATTTATAACATAATATTTTTCACTAAAAATATAGAAATAACGTGATTTTTTAAAAATGATAAATATAGAAAAATTTCTAAAAATAAAAAATACGGGGAGCTTTGTTTATAGAAATATATAAAAATTTTTGAACAATTCATTATATTAATTCAATTTATGACACGTATTCCGATACCAATAAAGTAGAGTATAGTGAGAAAAAAAAATTAGGAGAATCAATTAAATTTTTTCCATTAGTCTCAGCTTAAATCATTGGCTTAATTTATATTTTTCAAATTTTTAGTACAGTCTATCTAAAAATATTTTTATAATAGTGATAATTGCTGTGTATTATAATTATAGAAATTTTAGCTATTGGAATAATCCATATTGATGGACTTGCTGATACTTTGATGGACTTTTAGTTATGCTAAGAAAGAAAAATGCAAATTATGAAAGATTCAGAATCAGTACAAATGGAACAGTTGCTGTTAATTTTATATTTTATTACAAGTACTATAATTCTGAAATTATCTGTCATGAAATACCTAATAATTTTTCCAATCATTGCAAGACTTTCAACATCGATAGTACTGGTCTTTCTGACTGTGCTAGAAAATCTGGAATGGTAATGTAATTTCTACAAAGTAATTATTTTTAGTGATTTTCCTTATTTTGACAAATGCTCTAGTATTTCTTATAATTGGAACAAAAGGCGGTATTGCTTTTATTTATCCTTTTCTATTTATAGTCTGTTTAGCATAGCAATGTACGAAAAAAAGATTGACGGGATAACGGGCGATACAATGGGAGCTTCTCTTGAATTAACATCAATATTAGTCCTATTTTTTAGGGATTGTTTTACGGTAACTAAATAAAATGCAGTAAATAAGATAATCAAAGGAGGAGAATAGGATGACAGAAATATTATTTATAAGACATGAGTGAAACAGACATAACATTTGTATTACGGACATCTAAATCAAGCTTGAATACAACAGGAATAAATCGGTTAAAATACGAAAAAAAAAACTTGAAGAACTGAATGAAAAATAGATATAGTGTTTTCAAACGACTTAAATCGATGTGAAAGTTTAGAACTTTGAAATTGACAAAAAATATAAAAAAGAATTTTTGAAGAAAATTTGAGAGAACTGAATTTTGGGATACTTGAAGGAAAACTTACAAAGACATTGAAAAGAGTTCCCACATTATATCGATAAAATGAAAAATAACTGGAAACATTTTAAAGCAGAAGATTGGAAAGCCTTTCTGATTTGCAAAACAAGATTGTGAAAAAAATTGAGAAAATAAAGAAAGATTAATATCAAACAAAAGAATACTTATTATAGCTCATGCCGGGAGTTATTCAATCCTTAATTATATTATATTCTGCAATTTGGATGGATACTGGGTAAGATGAATAACGGAAGTATTACAAAAATGACTGTTATGGATGACGGATTTATTTATTTTAATTATGACAATAAATAAATGTGCTCAAATGTTAGAAGGCGAATAAAGATGAGAGCAAAGAAACTATCAAAATTCTTTTACTAATTTTACTGGAAGTATTGAGATGTAATTGAAAAATTCCTGTAAAAGAAAAAGAGAGTAATTACAACACTCTTTTTATCTCAAATGTTGATTGGTTTGCAAATAATTATATCACATAGGTTATTTTAAATAAATAAAAATTATTTTTAAAATTTTATAAATCTGTAAATTAATTAAATGTAACAAAAGTAAAATAATATAAAAATAAACTTCAAATTTTATTAAATTTGTTATATAATATTCAAGTAAATATTTTAAAAAAAGTTATA
>BNJV01003039.1_pt1 | contig 72231 bp, 91 predicted proteins | sample 8540591 | NCBI WGS metagenome assembly BNJV01 (sample SAMD00202457, study PRJDB9452) | human saliva metagenome | host: Homo sapiens
ACAGAACTTCCTAGTCATAACGATTTCCTTTCTAGTGCTTATTCTCCACTATTTTAACAGTTTTCTGGGTCCTTGATAAGTCCAAATAAAAAGACGCCAGCGATAAAACTGACGTCTGATGTTATTACGTAATGAACAATCTTTTAAACCGTTTTTGGCAATTCCATTTTTTTAATTATTCATCGTATTAGTTTTGGTTATCGACTAATGCTAGTCGTTTAAATATTTCCCTTCTACTCCAAGAACGTCGCAAATTTTTCTTAAATCTGCTTTTGATAATACATTATTTTCGCTAACACTCTTTCCGCTAACCCGTTTTAACTCTAACGCAATATGAGCAGCTTTATCGGCTGTTTCGATTAATCCAAAGCAATCTTGGTAATCTTTTTCCAGTTGAAAGCACTCCGTGTTTTGCCCACACTACCAATCGATGTGTCGCAAGTTCACGAGCTGTATCAACACAATCAACTTAGTTCCAGGAACTTCCCAAGGTAACACAGCGATACCATCGTGGAACACAACAATAGATTCTGTTAAAACCGACCACAAATCAAGTGTTAATGATTCACTAGTTACTTCATCTAACAATGAATATACAGCGATATTCGTTGCATGGTTATGAATCACAACTCGGTGTTCTGGATCCACTTTTAAACGTGCTGCATGCGCCAATACATGCATGAAGTTCTCACTTGTAGGGCGTTTACCAGTCACAAATCCGGCTACAACTTTGTATCCCTTAGGCGTCAATTGAATAATTCCTGTATCTACTTCTGGTTGCAAACACAATGTTCTAAATTGGCTTCCAGAAGCAGTTATCAAGATAAATTCACCTTGAACATGTTCTGGTACATCGAGCACTTCTACTTCCTTTCTATCTTCGGAGTAATAAGCGTAGGATGTCCCAATAAGGTCAGTTTCCAGAGATTCCGCTTCATCTTTGGTTAAACGGTAGCTAACATTACCACCATTATATTCGTCCCAACCCTTATTCCACATGTCATATGTTACATGGCACAATTCATGAATATAATCTGGGTATGTCATAAATAATTTCCTTTCTTTTCTTTCACGACTTAACTATAAAGTTACAACCCCCTGAGAAAGATTCATCAGGGGTTAGGGGTTCTAATCTTTCGGCTCAAAATCAGGTGTTTCGATTTTTATCTACTTCTTGGAAAGGTGCCAATGTTGATACCATAACAATAGGTTCATCATAAGGATTCTTCACATAATGAACTTCATTTTGGTTCAATATGAATAAATTGTCCTTTTTGATAATGTTACTTTTTATCATCAACATAAATATCAATTTTTCCTTCAAGAACATAGAAGTTTTTCTTCCATAATTTCATGATAATGAGCAGGAAAATCTTGACCTGGATTAAATTTTACTACAGCAAAATTGGAACGTGGACCTCTCATTAAATATTTTGGACCACTATCACCAAAGCGGTATTCTCTTTTCATTTTCATCTAATACAAACATATAATCACTCCTTCATTATTCAGATCACTAGCGCAATCCACATATAATCAGTTAATCCTTTATCTGAAAATGTTTAGCACCTCTTTATAAAGCTTTTTCCAATCTTCAAAAATTTCTAGATACCTACGATGATTATCCATATTAGGCTCAAACACTTTATCAATATGAACATATTGATTTGTTTCTTCTAAACTAGAGTAAACTCCGCTACCAATACCAGCTAAAAAAATGCAGCACCTAATGCTGTTGCTTCTTTTTTTCTTTTTGGAGTAATCACTCGGATACCTAAAAATATCTGCAATGGTTTGCGACCAAAGTTCACTATATGCTGAACCACCAGCAAAGAAAAATTTCTTCTGGTTTTATTCCCAGTAATTTCTTCTACCATTTTTAAGTGACCTAAGGTTATTAAACCTGCATTTTCCATAATAGATTTATAGAAAGTTGCTTTTATTAAATTTTAAAGGATCTATAGAGAAGTTCATGAAAGTTGGACTCGCGTGCTTTAGATTTCTAAAATTCATAATATCTGCAAAAATTGAATACATACCGTAGCATCCAATTGGAATATCCTTTGCTTTTTTATCCATAAGTGCATAAACTGATGTTCCTAATTGTTTTTGCAAATTCTACATCGAGATCTAAGAACGCATCTCTAAACCATCTCATTACTAATCCAGAACTCCATGCAATTGCTTCCTGTTGCCATACAGAAGGTACAGAATGACAATTTACTCGAATTCTTCCTTTATCATCAATATAAGGTTTATCAGTATTAAATTCATACTGCCAGAAACTTCGTCCAAATAGAGCTGCTTGGTTTGGCTTGATAGAGCCAACTCCAATACAACCTAATTGAGAATCTCCACCACCACAAACTACAATTGTTGATTCAGACAAACCTGTCTGTCTTGCAGCTTCAGCGCTGACATTTCCAACAGGCACACCACTCTCATAAACAGGAGGGAAAATATCATCTTTTAAACCACATTTATTAGCTACTTCGGGTAACCATTTACGTTCTGCTAAGTTGAATAATCCACTTGTTGAAGAATTACTAGGCTCTGAAACTATTTTCCCAGTTAACTTGAATACAATCCAATCGTTAATCATGTTCATGTATTTTGCACGGTTATAGAGTTCAGGCTTATTCTTTTTAACCCAAAGTAAACGTGGTACTGCACTCAATGCAAATGTTTCTCCTGTTTCAAGGTAAATCTCCATTTCTAATTCAGGATATTCTTTCTTAAGTGAAATCACTTCTTCTTTGGCTCTAGCATCAATGTTAGAAAATCCAATTAACTCTTTTTGATTCTCATCATAAAGAATGAATCCTTCTCTCATAGAATCTGTCGAAATACCCTTAATATCTTCAGGGTTTATATTATTTTTCTGAATGAGATTTCTAATACATTTTTTTGAATGATTTCCCAGTCTTTTTCGAAATCAAATCCCACACTTCCTGGATATTCGTCATACACTGGATGTTCCCATTCAATTTGCTCAATGGCCTTTTTGCACACCGTCTTTTTGGAATAAAAATAGCTCTAAAAGCTTCCTGTACCACCATCAAGCGCTAATAAGTATTCTCTTTTTTTCTTCCATGTGCAGTCTCCTAGTAGAAGCTCTGCTGTATTTTTCATCCGTAATTAATACGTTGACAAAACCATGTGTAATTGCAGTATGAATAATTGGAAGTTTTGCATCTCCACCGGCTGCAACAATGATATAATCGTTGTTTTTAATTTTTCTAGTTTTGTACTAATAATTCGATCTTCAATCTCATCGTCCACTAAGTTTCCATCTTCGTCTATAAAGTGCATTAACATGTCACCTACTGCACCCTTATTTTTCAGAATATTAAACTTATCTTGAGTTAGAAGACCCGATTTTATAATGGTAGAATCTTCTTTCATTCCACCTAAACTAGAAACAACAACGTTAATTTTTTCCGTCATTTCGACAATATCTTTTTACCGATTTTTTTCTTTCAAAATTGCTTCCGTTAATTCTTTACTACCTACAACTAATGGTGCTGGTATTAAATAGTGTTTAATATCAATGATTCCATTTCCAATTTGTCTAATATATGGCATTACACCACCTGTCATAGATACCACCGATAAATTCTTATCTGTCAACCCAGACAGATGTCTTAGAAATGCGCCCATTGTTTCACCATATCCAACTCCCACAAAGGAATTGTCTTTGATTAAATCATTGAGATACATGGCTGTAGCTTGACCTAAATCTTCTGCAAGGTTCTCATTACTACTCCACGGTACAACAAAGACATCTTTCAAATTGTATTTTTCTATTAACTGTTGTTCAATCTTGTTTTTATCCCGATAGACTGTCGAAAAGTGGAAACGAACAATTTTCTTTTTTCGTGACTCTTCTAGCATTTTGATTATTTTAATTCTACTTACTGATAATCGATCAGCAATTTCCTTTTGAGTTAATCCATCAATATAATAGAGCCACGCCACCTTATAAAGTAACGAATCTTTATAACGTTTATCTTTTTCCGAAAAATCCATTTTTTTACCCTCTTTGCGAAAATCTTAACTGAATAAAGTATACACTACCTGAAAGAATTAGGGAAATAACGAGTAGTCCCTAATCCTTTCATAACAGTATTTTTCATTATCTATTAATTAAATCTGTATAGTACTCAAAAGCTTCTTTGTCTGTATATTTTTCATGAACAATTTTCGCAATACTTTTAGCCATAGCATTTGGATTTTGACTTTGGAAAATGTTACGACCCATATCTAATCCTTTAGCTCCTCCTTGAATTGCTTTATAAGCTAATTCAAGAGCTTCGCGTTCAGGAAGTTTCTTACCACCGGCTACAACAATTGGAACAGGACAAGCTGCCACTACTTCTTCAAAATTATCGCAGTAATAAGATTTAACAAGGTTAGCGCCGAGTTCAGCTACGATACGCGTTGCAAGTTTGAAGAAGCGATCAGTACGCTCCATATCTTTACCAACTGCAACAACCCCCATTGTAGGGATGCTATATTTATTTCCAAGGTTTACCGCTCTTGATAAGTTATCTAAGCTTGATAATTGTCCATCAGCACCAATAAATGTTTGTACTGCCAAGCAGTCAGCGTTTAAACGAATAGCTTCTTCCATATCTACGGCTAAAATTTCATGACTCAAATCATCATCTAACATTGAAGAACCTGATGTTACACGTAAAGCTGTTGATTTTCTCCATGTTGGATCACACTAGTTCTTAATGCCCCACGTGTTCCCATTAAGCAGTCAACTTCCGGAGCAATCTTTGGAAGAATAATATCCAAACGTTCTAACCCTGCTGTTGACCCCATGAAATACCCGTGGTCGAAAGCAAACATAACTGTATTTCCACTTACAGGATTAAAAATATTTGCTAAGTGTTTTTTCATCCCATAGTCTAAATTATGCGCCCCTTTAACAAAGAACTGATCCAAAGTCTTTACAGGTTGATCGCATAATATTCTTTCGATACTTTTAATCCATCTAAATCTGCCATTGTTTTTCCTCCTAGAAATCGTATTTGTCCATATTTTCTTTAGTAAAGATTGTACGTTCTGGTAATAATACAACACCACTATCTGGTGAGTCTTTATAGTTTTTATCTAAAATAGAGTTGTTTTGAACTTCTACTTCACCAATACCAGGAACATTGATTTTATCCCCAACTTTAACTTGGTTTCCTGAAGCTAAGTAATTTGCTAAGTAAACTGCTAAAGCACCTTGTACTTTTACGTCCCATAATCCCCACTCTTCAATAATATCGTCTTTAGCATATTTCTTGATTGAGTTTGGAGTTGAGAAACCAGTTACTGTAATATCTTTTTTAGTTAATTTTGCATTTTGTACAGCTTGTAATTGACCAGGTAAAGCTGTTGAGTCATTACAGATAATAAGATCGATATCTTTATGAGCTGCTAAAATTGATTGACCAACATTTAATGCTTGTTGTGCATCTTGATTACTATAGTAGTTAGATTCGTTTACATTAACCCAGTTTGGATAGTTTTTCTTGATATATTCTTCCCCTACTTTTTGCCAAGAGTTTTGGTCTTGTACTGTAGAAGATGAATAGTGCCATGCATATTTGATTGTATCTTTCTTAGGATCTTTACCACGTTTTTCTAGAGCATCCACACTCATCTTAACAAGCATTTCACCTAATTGTTCTGGTGTCCCTTGAGATACCATTAATGAACGAGCATCTGGTGACACGTCTGAATCCCAAGTTACAACTTTCAAACCAGCTTTTTGAGCTTGTTTTAAAGCATTATCTAACCCTGTTGGGTCTACTGAAGAAATTGCGATTGATCCTGCTCCTGTTTGAACAGCATTGTTAATAATTGTTACTTGGTTTGCAACAGATGCAACTGCATTACCAACGTAATCCACAGTAAATCCTTCTTTTTTCGCCATTTCTTGTGCGCCTAAGTTACCTGATTCAAAGAATGAATTTCCTGTTACTTTAGGAACGAAAACAACTTTACCACCATTATTTGCTGCTTGTGTGCTCGCATTTGAATTTGAACTGCTACTTTGAGAGTTACCTCCACATGCACCTAAAACAAAAGCAGTTGCTCCGACTAAAACTCCATAAGATAATAATTTTTTGAAATTCATATTTATTCTCCTTTGCATTCAATTAAATCACTACAACATTGCGATAAACACTTATTTATGAACTATTCATCTCTAACCTTATCCTTATTTCTTTCTTTTTAGATTTTTTTAAATACATTAGAATTAATCATAAAGTTAATGATTAACGATACAATCAGTAAAAATTCCTACTGGAATATCTTGATACTGTGCATTAATACCAATGAGCGTTAAACCAAATTTCATAAACCCGATAATTAAAGCTGCTAATCCTGTTCCAATAACATTTCCTTTACCACCATAGATAGAAGTTCCACCTAATACTACTGCGGTAATAATTGGTAATGTTAGGTCTGCTCCAAAGTCAGGTTTTGCAGTTCCAAGATAAGAAGTTAAGAGAATCCCTGCAATAGATGCTGCAATTCCTGAGAGTACATATGTACTCATTACTAAACGAGCTGTTTTAATCCCTGAATACTCTGCAGTATTACGGTTTACGCCGATAAGGAAGATCTTACGTCCATATTTTGTGAGGTGTAAGATGATAAATGAAATCACTAATAAGATAAGGAAGATTATTACCTGATTCGGTATTCCCGCAACGCTTCCTGCTGCAATTTCTTGAAACTCAGGCGGGAAATTTGTAATCCCTTGGTAAGCAACAACACCTGCTAGAGCTGGAACCACTAGTGCTAAACCTGAATAAAGGAACGATCCACCTAATGTGATTACCATTGGTTGCACTTTTGCATATGCAATTAACATTCCACTAATCAATCCGCAAAGAGCTCCTACAAGAATTCCAAGTAATACTGCTAGCCAAATATTGACTCCCATCTTTTGCCATAGAACCCCTACACAGATTGAAGTTAATCCCATTATCGATCCAGCTTGAATATCCATTCCACCTGTGATGATTACATAGGTAACAAAAATCGAAACTATACATACTGGAATAAAGTTATTAATAGAATTCATTAAGATAAATGGATTCAAAAATCGTGAGTTTAGACCACCAAAAGATGATGAACTCGGCGATTAATAAAATGACCAAGAAATATTCCCAGCGCCATTTAAATCCTGCTAACACTGATTTCTTCTTTTTCCATCCTATTCTCCTCCTTGCTCGACTCTAACACGTAGTCTTTCTTTACGAATATTTTTCTTGTGAGCGATGGTTTGAGATAGCTCCAATAACTACAATCGCAATTAAAATACCACCAGTAATTGTATTGTTGAATGTAGAAGGGAAATTTAAGAAAACTAAGATACTACTAATTGATGTCATAAGAATTGAACCAATAATCGCACCAAACGTAGAGCCTTGTCCCCCTTCTAATGCAATGCCACCGATAACACATGCTGCAATAGCTGTCATCTCATATCCTGTACCATCGGTTGGTGTTACAAATCCAATACGACTCGCATAGAGGACACCACCTAGGGCAGCAAAACTTCCACAAATGATATAGCTTAAAAATTTAATTCGTTCTACTGGAATCCCGATTAGACGTGCACCATCGATATTGTCACCTACAGCTTTAAAACTCTTTCCAACCATAGTCTTCTTAGTGAAGATATACAGAAGACTAGCAATTATAAGAGCGCTTGCAAAAACGATTCCAACAGTTCCTCCGATTGTTTCTTGAGAGATATTTAAAAATTCGTTTGGAAAATCTTGCAACCATTGTCCATTCGTATAAATGTATTGGAAACCACGGATGATTCCCATCATCCCTAAAGTCATAATGATTGAAGGGATTTTAAACACTACGATTCCGATGGCGTTAATGATTCCAATAACTACTCCTACAAGGATTGCAACAACAAACACTGAAAGGATGGATGATCCGCCATTAAGCATTTTCCCTGTAACCGCAGCAGTAAAACCTACAGTTGCACCAATCGAAACATCAATTTCACCTGTAAATAAAACGAAGCACATTCCGATTGCAACCATCGCATAAACGGCACTATTATTTACGATTTGAAAAATATTTTCTATGGCAAGAAATTGCGGATTAAATAAGCCAACGATTACGAAAAGGCCAATTATGAATAAGATTGATACAATTTCTCTCTGTTTCAGTAAATTCTTCATGAGACTTTCTCTCCTTTTACAACACCAAATGAGCCACTCATCAGATTTCCTTGATTAATATCCTCGCCAACAAACTCTGCATTTAATCTTCCATGATACATTGTTACTGCTCTATCTGAGAGTTGAACAATTTCTTCCATATCTGAGGAAATCATCAAGATAGCAAGTCCGCGTTCTTTTAGTTCTTGTATAATTCTATAAACATCTCCCCGAGCACCAGCATCGATACCTCGAGTTGGTTCATCTAAAATAAGTAATTTTGGCATTGAAGCAATTGCTTTTGCAATAACTACCTTTTGTTGATTACCACCAGACAAACTTCCGATTTCATCACTGACATCCATTGATTTAATCTTGAAAGAACGTTTAAAGTACTCATACATTTCTTTTTCACGCTTCCGATTGACAAAATATTTACCAACTGATTGAAGAGAAGCTCCTGTAATATTCATCCTAAATCACTAATTTTTGAAAATCCCATGTTTGAAGCGATCTTCAGGAACATAATTTAATCCCAGATTGATAACTTCACTAGTTGATTTCCCAGTAATATCGGTATTACCAAGAATAACTTTTCCACCTAAAACCTCATCTTTACCAAAAATTGTTTCAGCTAATTCTGTGCGTCCAGCTCCAACTACTCCAGCAAGTCCGAGGATTTCTCCTGGATAAACTTTAAAAGAAATATCCTTAAATCCGTTGCCTGAGAAGTTTTCAACATTAAGTATTGGTTCAACAGAACGGTCAATATTTCTTTCGTTCTTATGACTTCTCAAATCATCAATGTTAGAACCATCTGGTAATAAAGCTTGAATTAACATATCATTAGTGAAGTCCTGAGTTTTTCCAGAAAGACTAATAATTCCATCTCGCATAATAATGATATCGGTTGCAATTTGGAATACTTCAGTCAAGCGGTGAGTAATATAGAGGATACCCACACCGTCTTTCTTCAATTGCTCAATCAGTTCAAATAACGTTTCTGTTTCATTAAATGTTAAAGAACTAGTCGGTTCATCAAGATTAACACTTTTTGGTTTCTAATCAAACCTTTAAGAATTTCAACTAACTGTTGTTCAGCAATTGTTAACGTATCTGCTCTTCTTTCTAAGTTGATACTCCACTTAAGTTTTTCAATGAGACTTTGTAATTTTTTCTTCTGCTCATTTGCATCTCCTGGAAGACCAATAAGAATGTTTTCTAATACTGTCATATTTTTGAAAAGCATAGGTTCTTGAGGAACAAGATAAATCCCACTACTTAATGCTACTGCTGGAGTTAAATTTTTATAACTAACGTTTTCGAGAATAATTTCACCTTGATCAGCTTTATAAATTCCCATGATAATCTTCATTAATGTACTCTTACCAGCACCATTCCCACCGATGATGGCGGAAACCTCTCCTTTTGAGAGACTAATATTAATGCCTTTTAATACATGGTTATCACCAAATGATTTACATATTTTTTTACATTCAAAGCAACTTTACATTTTTCCACGAGTTCATCCTTTACAAATGTTACGCACCTGAACTTTTGTTTCCGTATCCATTGTATCGGTTTTTGTATGCGCTGTCAATAGGGAGGCATACTAATTTCAAATTTGTACAATTAGTGAATAATTGTTGGGTGTATATTAATAGAAACATTGTAAAAACAATATTTAAAAGACATTTAAAATAAGAAGAATTTTTATTTCTTAAACAATCTAATTGGGTAATAGTAAAATTTCGAAAAAGTAACATATTTGTTACTGTAGCATATATGTTACTTTTTACTTTTTGCAAAAAATTGCACTAAAAACGCTATTCATTTAATGAATAACGTCTGTTTTTAATATATAGTTTTATGTATAAGTCAGATTCTTCAAGTCTTCTTTTTTTCTATTGGGGATATTGTTAAATCAACCTTCACTGCACTTATTAGATCGATCTACTCTCCAAAATTAAATAAATTACAGGAATTCTAACAGTAATAATTATTAACTTATAAATTATATATTATTTTTAGAGTTATATATTCAACAAGTTCATCTTTAGGATTATTTCTTATTTCCTTCAGAAAAACTTATTTTTCAATTTTTTAGGTCTGTTTTTGACCAGAAACACCGATTTTTCGTTGATATAACAACATTTTCGTCTAAAAAAACAAAAATCCCGAAATTCACTTATAAGTGAATTTCGGGATTTCTCATTTTACTGTTTATTTTGTTTCAATTTATAGTTTGCATAGAGTTTTCAACGTAATCGTTCCAAACACTGCTACTGTTAGTAAGTTGACGATACTTGCAATCCATCCTTGCGTAAAATACAATCGTTGTGGAGTGTTGATAGAACAATACATCTAAAGTTGGCGCAATCAATCCGAAAATTGCAATATTCACTGCCGCTTGTACGACATTGAATCGCACCATATCGTGTTGTGAAAAAATTCCTTGTCGTAAGCTGTTGCGACGAATCGCGAAACCAAATACAAATCCTAACGCACCCGTACTTAAAGCCCAAGAAAGCCATAAGTGGTCCGTATAGATTAAATCAAATAATACATGCCCAGTAAAACCGACAATGGCTGCTGGAATAGCGCCTGCAACACCTGCAAAGAGTGCAAGGTATCCATATGCCAATTGAATATATACTCCCTCAATTGGTGTTGTAATCGACGTTAGTATCATTAACGTTGTCATAATTCCAATCCCTAGAACAGTATAGAGAATTGTTTTAAACAGTCCGTCTTTCACAATACCCCTCCTTTGCCTAATTCGATGTTGACTCTTCTCCAATAATTCGTACTTCTGGTTCTAGAGCGACACCATCTTTTTCTAAAATCACTTTTTGAACATGGCGGATTAAATCCATATAGTCCGTTGCTGTTCCGTTATCAATATTCACCATAAATCCGGCATGCTTTTTAGATACTTGCACGCCGCCGATTTGATATCCTTGAAGTCCAGCATCTTGGATTAATTTTCCTGTGAAATGCCCTTGGGGACGTTTAAACACGCTTCCACATGAAGGATACTCAAGCGGTTGTTTGCTTTCACGTAAATGCGTTAATTCCGCCACTTTTTGGTCAATCTCTTCTTGATTTCCTTCAGCTAGACGGAATCCCACTTCAATCACAAGATCACCTGTCTTTTGAACATGGCTATGACGATAGCTGAAGTCTAAGTCTTCGTTTGTGTACGTTTTGAATTCCCCATCAGGAGTAATCACTTCAACGTACTCAACAACTTCGCTCACTTCACCGCCGTATGCCCCAGCGTTCATGAAGATGGCTCCGCCGACACTTCCTGGAATGCCGCAAGCAAATTCTAAGCCTGTTAATCCATTTTTCGCCGCTTCTTTTGAGACATCAATTAAGGCTACTCCGCCTTCAGCGACGATTTGTGTACCAGATACTGTTAAATGAGACATGTCGTTTAACATAATCACAGCACCGCTAATGCCGCCATCTTTAATGATCACGTTCGATGCATTTCCTAAAATCGTCGTTGGAATATTTTGTTCACGAAGCCAATGCATCACTGCGCTTGCTTCTTTTTTATCTTTTGGAAAAATCAGAATGGCAGCACGGCCACCTGTTTTTGTAAATGTATAATTTTTAAGTGGTTCGTTGTAAAAAACTTTTACATCCGGAAACTCTGTTGAAAATACAGTATAATCCATATTCTTCTCCTTATTCGTAATCCTTTTAATACTACTATTCTCACACGATTACGTCAACTATTTGGAAGACTTTAGCCCTTACGCTTCCCATTCTTGTAATAGTTGGTGCACCATTTGCGCTGAACGTTTTCCAGCTTGAACGATAAACGTATCAAAATCAACCGCAGACGTTCCACGTTCTGGAATATCAGAAATGGCACGAATCACGATAAATGGAACACCAAACGCGTGACACGCTTGCGCAATCGCCGCCCCTTCCATTTCCGACGCCATCACATCTGGGAAGTGTTTTAAAATATGTGTTCTTTGCTCACGAGTATGGATAAAGCTGTCAGACGAAACGATAAGGCCTGTATGGCTCTTTAAATCCACCTTAGCAATCGCCTGTTCAATCGACGGTAAAAAGTCTTGATTCATGGCAAAACGCGCTGGCATGCCCGGCATTTGCCCATAAACGTAATTAAAAGCTGTGACGTCGGCATCACAGTACGCTAGTTCTGTCCCAATGACGATATCTCCGATTTCTAGAGTTGTGCCAAACCCACCGGCAGAACCTGTATTAATCACTAAGTCTACACCGAAGCGGTCGATTAAGATTCCTGCAGCCAATGCAGACATCACTTTCCCGATTCCTGATTGGACAAGGACAATCGATTTCCCTACAAGTGTTCCTTCGATAAACTCCCAGTTGGCAACGGTTGTTTTCTTCTCAATCGTCATCTCTTCTTCAAGGAGACGCTTTTCTTCTTCCATTGCCGCAATAATTCCAAATTTCATTCTTTCACCTCATCCTTATCGTTCAATCTGTTTTGCCATCAAGACGATATCTTCATAACCGTCACCGATTTTTACACCGTTCTTAAGTCGGCCTTCTTCTTCAAATCCACACTTTTCATAAAGTCGGCGCGCCTTCTTATTCACAGCCACGACCTCAAGTTCAACACGACTGAGGGTTGAATATTCCGCCACCCAATCCAGCATTTCTTCCATCATCACAGTCGCAATACCTTGCCCCCAGTAGGACTTCAATACGCTAATTCCTAACTCTCCTCGGTGTGAGAATTTAGGGATGCAGGCTTCCAGCAATCGAACCGACCGCAATAATCTCGTCGCCATCTTTTGCTAGTAACATATATTGATTTTCGTTCTCGTAAAGCGATTCAATAAACAATTCTTCTTGAGCCACAGAATACTTCAACCCTTCAGGTCCAAAGGAAAGAAAATCTGTTTCACTCCCTACTTTTTTACTATAATCTAATAACGCTTTAGCATCGTCTTTAACTGGAAGTGCAAATGTAATTTCTCGTTCTTTAGTCATCTGTTGCTCCTCCAATTGTTTGATAAATTCTTCGTACTCTTTTCCGTGTGAAACTAAACGAATCACACGTTCAGACTCTCCGTCCCCAACACGGTCGATTTGTACTTTTAAGAAAGTCGAAGGAAGTTCATCTTCGATATACTGCGCCCATTCAACGACGCACACACCACCCGCATAGAAGTACTCTTCGAGGCCAACTTCGCTCGCGCCGCCACTTTCTTCAATACGATACATATCCATATGAAATAGCGGAAGGCGGCCTTTACGGTATTCACGAATCAATGTATACGTTGGGCTTTTAATGACACGGTCGATGCCTAAACCAACGGGCAATTCCCTTTTTGTAAGAGTCGTTTTTCCAGCGCCTAAATCGCCTTCTAGAATGACGCAGCTATTTTCAAATAACGCTTTACCCAGACGCTGTCCTAGCGCCATTGTCTCCTCTTGTGATGTTGTATGTACTTCAAACATGATGATACTCCTTCAAACTTGGTTCGTTGTCTTGCATAAAAAAAGAGCCAAGACAAACTGTCTTAGCTCATTATAGCATATTTTGCTTATTTTAGAACGCGTCCTAAGAATTCTTTTGTACGGTCTACTTGTGGGTTTTCAAAGATTTGTTCTGGAGTTCCTTCTTCAGCGATAACACCCTTTATCCATGAAGACAACACGGTCACTGACTTCTTTGGCAAATCCCATTTCATGAGTTACAACGATCATTGTTAGCCCTGTGTGCGCTAAGCTCTTCATTGTTTCTAACACTTCATTTACCATTTCTGGGTCAAGTGCTGATGTTGGTTCGTCGAAAAAGCAATACATCTGGTTGCATTGATAATGCACGCGCGATAGCCACACGTTGTTTTTTTGACCACCTGATAATTGACGAGGTTTTTGCATTGATGTACGCTGCCATTCCTACTTTTTCAAGGAATTCTTTTGCGATTTTTTCTGCTTCCTCTTTTGATTTTTTCAACACTTTCATTGGCCCAACAATACAGTTTTCTAACACGTTTAAGTTGTTAAATAAGTTAAATTGTTGGAACACCATTCCTACGTGAGTACGGTATTCGTAAATGCTCTTGTCATGTTCAAGAATATTTTGGCCATTGTAGTAGATTTCGCCTGAAGTTGGTTTTTCAAGTAAGTTCACACAACGTAAAAGTGTTGATTTACCAGAACCACTTGAACCGATAATCGTTACTACTTCCCCTTGTTTTTACTTCAAAAAGAAATATCTTTAAGAACTTCATTAGTACCGAAAGTTTTTACTTAAGTTTTTGAATGGAAATTACTGCTTCGCTCATTATGCATTTCCTTTCTGTCTAGTTTTTTTCTTCGACTGCTGACATTGAGTTTGAGTTCAATGGATCTGAATAAATCACTTCATAGTTATCTGGACCATCTAATTTACGCTCGAAGTAACGTAAAGATTCGAGTCACTGTGAATGTCATGATGAAGTATAAAATTAATGTTACAAAGAATGTATCGAAGTAACGGAAGTTTTGTCCCGCAACTGTTTTTTTGTCGCAAAGTACAATTCTGATACTGAGATTACGTTCAATACAGAAGTATCTTTGATGTTGATAACGAACTCGTTCCCTACTGCTGGAAGAATGTTACGGAGTACTTGTGGGAAAACAACATAACGCATTGTTTGCCAGTGAGTCATCCCGATAGCTTGGCTGGCTTCAAATTGTCCTTGGTCGATAGAGATAATCCCACCACGAACGATTTCTGACATATAAGCCCCTGTGTTAATCGATACGATGAAAATCGCAGCGAATGTCACATCTAAGTTGATTCCAAACATTAATGCTGTTCCGTAGTAAATTACCATTGCTTGTACAATCATCGGTGTTCCACGGAAGAATTCTGTATAGCAGTTTAAAATGATAACTGCAATTTTTAAAAGAATACGTTTAGGTCCTTTTTCTGGTAGTGGAATTGTTTTAACAAATCCGATGAACATCCCGATTAATGTTCCAATAATTGTACCAATAATCGAAATATATAGTGTAATCCAGGCACCTGTTAAGAACATTTGCCAGTTCTGTTGAATGATTTTTACAATCCAATCAATACTCATTTATTTTCCTACTTTCTGTATTTAATGTGTATGTATACGCCACACGAGGTGGCGGTGTGTTATGTTTGTGCTTTACTTACTGCCTGTAGTCGAACTTAGGGTTGTTAAACTCAAAGTTCTATAAAGTTGAGCTCGCCATCGCAGAAATGGCGTGCATTTCCCGAAACGTCCGCACGACTCGTTCCGAGTCCCTTGCGGCGTTCCGGTCCAACGGTCCATTTCTGAACGCGATGTCTCACATCCTACTCTGCAGCAGGTTGGTTTTTAATTGCTTCTTCCATGATTTTTTGGCGTTCTTCGCTAGAGATTGTTTTTAATGCTTCGTTGATTTGTTTTGTTAATGGGCTATCTTTTTTAACACCAACAGCTGTTTGTGTGTCTTCTGGTGATGTTTTGAAGCCATCTGTTAATTTAACCATTACGAAGTCGCTGTTTGCTGCTTCAGCAGAAATTGCTTCTGGTAATTCAGAAACGTAAGCGTCGATTGTTCCTGCTTGTAGTGCTACACGCATTGCTGGGAAGTTATCCATAGCTGCTTGTTTGTCAACACCAGGAATTTGGTCGATTACTGAGTAGTGGAAAGTATTTAATTGAGCTGTTACTTTCGCACCAGAAAAAAATCTGCTAATGAAGTTGCGTTTGCGTATTTAGAACCTTTTTAACTACTAATACTAATTGTGAATCATAGTAAGAATCTGTAAAGTCGATTGTTGCTTTACGTTCTTCTGTAGGACTCATACCAGCAATGATCGCATCTATTTTACCTGAAACAAGCGCTGGTGTTAAGCCATCCCACTCAGTTTTTACAATTACTAATTCTTTTCCTAATTGTTTAGCCACACGTTTTGCGATTTCAACGTCGTAACCGCCAGCATATTGGTCAGTTCCTTGAATTTTTACTGCACCGTTTGAGTCATCTTTTTGAGTCCAGTTAAATGGTGGGTATCCTGCTTCCATCCCAACCACTAATTGGTTTTGGTTTGCTGTCCCTTGGCTAACAGGTGTTCCACACGCTGCTAAACCTACTGTCATTGCTAAAGCTGCAATTGCGCCTAAAATTTTTTTCATTTTTCTTTCTCTCCTTCTCGATTATCAAACTGGTTCTCTCATAACACACAAAAAAGGAACCACGAACAAAAGCCGTGATTCCCCATAAAAAGTCATAAGTAGTCATTCTTTTGCCCGGTAATTGATTGCACTTCATGAGTATCTGGGCAGATATCATGACAGTGACTGACCTATTATGACCAGCCCCCAACGTTTTTCACGTTTCGGCGAAATCCCTTTCCAGTTTCCTGTACTCTTGTCATTCGCACCTCAGTTCAATAACCATTTGATTTAATTGATGAAAAATAAATTAACACATATTTTTTTGAAAGTCAACCCATATATTTTCATTTTTTTGAAAATAACTATCAAAACTCTTTTTGTTATCTCCTCTTTAAAAAAATAACATCTCTTTTAACTAACTAAAATCACGAAGAATCTAGCGGATTTGGAGTAATTATTTTTCCTTTCGTCCATCCACTACCAGGTTGCCTTAGAAATGATTATTTTTTTGCACTAAAAAAATAAATGATTACGAAGGACCTTCGAGTTTCTATAATCGCAGTGGTGGGGAATCGTATTAAATGCGAATTAGTAGGAGTTAGGAATTTATTCCATACTCCTACTTTGAGACTTTTAAAGGTGAGAGACCTTAGGCTCGAACCGGTACCCCACTACAGCGATTATTACAGAAACCGAAGGTTCCGCAGTAATCATTTATTAAAATCTTTCAAGCACAACAAAAAGAGTGCCTCATTTCTGAGGCACCCTGTTAGATGAATTATTTATTCACGTTTTCCCATTGCCAGTTCACAACTTCAGGAATATCTTCCCCGTGTTCACGGATGTAGCTGTGGTGGAATTCCACAGTTTCGTCCATTTTCGCAGCAAATTCGCTAGCTTTGTCGCCGTATACAGCAACTGCAGCGTCTTTAGCAACGTGGAAGCGGTCCATTTCAGATAATACACGCATATCGAATGGAGTTGTGATATCTCCGTTTTCACGGTATCCGTGGATATGAACGTTATGGTTGTGACGATCGAAGAATAAGTCACGAATCATACCTTCATAACCGTGGAAGCAGAATACAACTGGTTTGTCAGTAGTAAATAGTTTGTCGAATTCTTCATCAGATAAACCACGAGGGTCCACTTTTGGAGAACGTAATTTCAAGATATCTACTACGTTGATGAAGCGAATCTTCAATTCTGGGAATTGTTTGTGCAAGATTGAAATACCTGCTAATGCTTCTAAGTTAGGTTCAGTACCTGCAGCAGCGATAACTACGTCTGGTTCTTCTCCTTCTTTCACTGTTGAAGCCCAATCAATTACTTTGTAACCTTCACGTACTAATTCTTTAGCTTCTTCTACAGAATAGAATTGTGGACGTGGGTGTTTTGAAGAAACGATTAAGTTAATTTTATCTTCTGAACTTAAAGCTTCAGCCATAACAGCCATCAAGCTGTTTGTATCCGCTGGTAAGTATTCACGAACGAATTCAGGTTTTTTCTCAGCTAAGTGTGTTAATAAACCTGGATCTTGGTGAGTATATCCATTGTGGTCTTGTTGGAACACTGTTGATGTTGCAATCAAGTTTAATGATGGATAGTTTTTACGCCATGGAGCGTGAGTTTTAGATTTACGTAACCATTTGAAGTGTTGAGTGATCATTGAGTCAACTACACGTAAGAATGATTCGTAAGATGCGAAGAATCCGTGACGACCTGTTAATACATACCCTTCTAAGAATCCTTCAGCTTGGTGTTCTGATAATTGTGAGTCGATTACACGACCAACTGGTGAAATCCATTCATCGTAGCTTTCGTCACGACGACCAACCCATTGACGGTTAGTTGCTTTGAAGACTTCGTTTAGACGGTTAGATTTAGTTTCGTCTGGTCCAAAGATACGGAAGTTATCTGGGTTTGCTTTTACTAAGTCAGCAGCAAAATTTACCAAATTCAATCATATCTTGTTTTTGGATAGCACCTGGTTTAGATGTATCGATTGCATGTTTAGTCCAATCAGTAATTTCCATTGGTTTTACAACCCCTGCGTTAGTGATTGGGTTCATGCTCATACGACGTGGGCCTTTTGGAGAAATTGCAGCAATTTCTTCTACTAATTTACCATTTTCATCGAATAATTCTTCTGGACGGTATGATTTCAACCAGTCAACTAAAGCATCGATGTGTTCCATAGCTTCTCCTGATACTGGGATTGGAACTTGGTGAGCACGGAATCCACCTTCGATTGGTTCGTGGTTCCATTCTTTTGGACCTGTCCAACCTTTAGGAGTACGTACTACTAATACTGGCCAATGTGGCATTGTAGCTTCTTCAGCGCTCTTAGAACGAGCTTCTTTTTGAATCGCTTGGATTTTTTCAATAGCTTCGTCTAATTTAGCAGCCATTAATGGGTGAACTTCTTTAGGATCTGTTCCTTCTACAAAGATTGGATCCCATCCTAGACCTTTGAAGTATTGAGTTAATTCTTCATCTGTACGACGAGCTAAAATAGTTGGGTTGTGGATTTTACCACCGTTTAAGTAAAGGATTGGTAAAACTGCACCATCGTTAACTGGGTTGATGAATGTGTTTGAGAACCAACCAGCTGCTAAAGGACCAGTTTCTGCTTCTCCGTCACCGATAACTGCAGCAGCAATTACGTTAGGATTATCTAAAACAGCACCTGTAGCATGTGATAATGAGTAACCTAATTCTCCACCTTCGTGAATTGAACCAGGAGTTTCTGGAGCAGCGTGAGACGCAATTCCTCCAGGGAATGAGAAGATTTTACATAATTGTTTGAACCCTGCTTCATCTTGAGTGATTTGTGGGTATAACTCTGTGTAAGATCCATCTAAGTAAGAGTTAGAAACCATTACTTGTCCACCGTGACCTGGTCCTTCAATGTAGAACATATCTAAGTCATATTTATTAATAGCACGGTTTAAGTGTGCGTAAATAAAGTTTTGTCCTGCGATTGTTCCCCAGTGTCCGATTGGATGAAGTTTAACGTCTTCTTTTTGGATTGGACGACGTAAAAGTGGGTTATCTTTTAAGTACATTTGAGCTACTGAAATGTAGTTCGCTGCACGCCACCAAGCATCCACTTTTGCTAAGTATTCTGGTGTATCAAATTGTGTCATGTGTATTTGTCTTCCCTTCTTATTTTTGGCTTCTAAAGAAATTCGAAAATGGCGTTTCAAAAATCCTTCTTTTATTTACCGCAAAGTATTTACCATACCTAATTACGGGTGTCAAGAAGAATTACTAAAACGGTCATCGTTTTGATGGTTTTCGATTATCTTTAGGAAATATTCCTGTTTTTAGACCGTATTTCTACTAATCCAAAACGTTCATAACCACATTTATTTGACTATTTCAACTCGAATATTGATCATAACTCATCATCGAGTACTCTATTTTACCATTTTTTATGTTCATTCTGCAATAAAACGTTCATAAAAAGTCAGATAGGATCAAAAAAACCGAGGTGAAATTCCTCGGTTTTTCTATCTCAATAGGGCTTGTTAAGATTTTTATTTAAAATATTGTAGAAATTCTCCGTATCCCTCTTCTTCCAACTTAGCAACTGGAATGAAGCGAAGAGATGCAGAATTGATGCAATAACGAAGGCCGCCGAGTTCTTTTGGACCATCTTCAAAGACGTGTCCTAAATGCGAATCCGCTTGACCACTTCTTACCTCTGTTCTCTTACGGTTTAGTTTGTAATCTTCTTTTTCCGTTAGTGTTGTATTTTCAATTGGTTTTGAAAATGACGGCCAACCGCAACCAGCATCAAATTTATCTTTTGAGCTGAAAAGAGGCTCTCCACTAACGATATCTACATAGATGCCATCTTCATAGAAATCATCATATTCCCCTGAAAAAGGTCTTTCTGTGGCTTCGTTTTGAGTCACTTCATATTGAATTTCAGTTAATCGTTTTTTTAGTTCTTCTTTTGAAAATTCCATCGTGGTTTCTCCTATTCAAATTGTTGTCGTTTCGACTGATGTGGATCTTGAATTCTCTTGAAGAGGTGTTCCAAGTCCTTATTCGTTAAATGAACGAGTACGGGTCTTCCGTGAGGACAGTTATATGGATTTTTACATTTGGCTAAATCCACTAATAACTGACGTGCTTCCCATTCACTCAAGTGGTGGTTTGCCTTAATCGAACCTTTACAGCTCATCATAATCGCTGTAGCTTCTCTTAATTTAGCAACCGTAATCTTCTCGTCGGCTAAGATAAAGTCGATAATTTCTTCGATAATCGCCTTCTCCTGCCCTTTCTTAATCCACGCTGGATGCGATTGAATTTGGAACGTATTTTGTCCAAATGGCTCCATCTCGATTCCAAACTCCTCTACAAGAGGCAATCGCTCTTCCAACTTCACGCTGTCCTTCTTCGAGAATTCTAGCAAAATTGGCACCATCAATGGTTGACTGACCCTACCTACTTGACCAATCTCCACTTTAAACTGCTCGTATTTGATTCTCTCTTGAGCAGCGTGTTGGTCAATCATATATAAGCCTTTTTCGTTTTGTGCAAATAAGTAAGTCCCATGCATTTGTCCAAAATAATGCAATTCTGGAAATTCTTTTTCAAAGGATTGAGAGTCAATTTTCTCAGCCAACTTCAAATAGTCTGCATGGTCATCGTGGCTATCCACGAGTTCTTCTTGTTCGACAGTTTCAACAGCGTTATTCGCTTTAATAGGCGCATCATCGACCGGTAAAACTTCCACTTCTTCTCTTACGTTTTCTGTATAAGAAGGTGTTTCTACACGCGGTGATTCCACAGCTGGTGTCTTCAATTGCCATTCCAAAGTTTGTTGGACTGGTTTTGGAGCTTCTACGCGGTTTTCCTTGCGTTTGAAGGACAAGTCTTCAATCGACTCAGGAATGCGTTGTACGCCCTGTATTGCCTCTCTAATCGCCTTTTTGAATCACCTGTGAGAGTTCTTGTTCCTTACTGATTCGAACTTCTTGTTTCGTTGGATGCACGTTCACATCGACGAGTTGCACGTCCATTTCAATTGAAATAATCGTAATCGGGAATCGTCCCACCATTAAGGTTGAGCCGTATCCTAGTGTAATGGCCTTTGCGATTGCCATATTGCGGATTGGTCGTCCATTAATGAAAATCGATAAGTAATTGCGGTTCGAACGTGTGAGTTCTGGGAGCGACGTATATCCAGATACTTTGAAATCTTCGTCTTCCCCATGGAACGGTAACATCTTACGAGCGTTTACTGGCCCAATATTTCCAGCGACTGCTTGCAATAAGTCTCCCTTACCAGAAGTTTGTAATAACAGATTGCCATCATTTTTTAAAATAAAGGCAATTTCTGGGTGACTAAGAGACGCCTTACTCACGACATCGGTAATATGCGCTAATTCCGTCTGTAGTGTTCGTACGAATTTCAACCGTGCTGGTGTATTATAAAACAAATCTTCGACAAGGAAAGTCGTTCCTTTTAACGGTGGAACGGTCTTCTCTTCTTTAATCTCACCAGACTCAATCTTTAACTCCACGCCGCTTTCTTCACCTGTAGAAGTCGTCAGCGTCACTTTCGATACGGCCGTAATACTCGCCAAGGCTTCACCACGGAACCCAAGAGTACGGATTCTAAAGAGTTGTTCTGGCGAATAGAGTTTACTCGTTGTATGACGTTTAATCGACATACGAGCATCCTCTTTCGTCATCCCGATTCCGTTATCTTGGATGCGAATCTTGCGAAGTCCACTCTCCTCGATTTCAATCTCGATACGAGTACTTCCAGCGTCAATCGCATTTTCGAGTAATTCCTTCACCACAGAAGAAGGTCGTTCAATCACTTCCCCTGCTGCGATTTGGTTCGTTAGTAATGTACTTAATTCTTTAATTGTTCCCATACACTACTCACCCTTTTCCATTTGCTGCCATTTATACAGGATGTTCATTGCATCCATTGGCGTCATACTCATTAAATTTAATCCTTTAAGCTCGTGAACCCATTCAGGTACGCTTTCTGTTTCTTCTTCAAAGAGCGATACTTGTTCCACGTAGGTGCTATTGTCACTTGCGGCTCCTTTAGCTTCTAAATGATTTAAAATCGTGCTGGCATTTTTCAATAGCTCTGTAGGAAGTCCAGCCAGTTTCGCCACATGAATTCCGTAACTCTTATCGGCAGGACCTTCTAATACTTTATGCAAGAAGACCACTTCGCCATTTTCTTCAACGGCTCCCACGTGCACATTACGTAAATCCGCGTATTTCTCACTGAGTCTTGTTAACTCGTGATAGTGCGTTGAGAATAATACTTTTGCTGTTAAATGCTCGTGAATATACGTGATGATGGCTTCAGCAAGTGCCATTCCGTCATACGTAGCCGTTCCACGTCCGATTTCATCGAACAATAGCAAGCTTGTTTCGTCTGCATTTCGAAGCGCGTGGTTTGTCTCCATCATCTCTACCATGAACGTACTTTGGCCAGAAATTAAGTCATCGGCCGCTCCGATACGGGTAAAGATTTTCGTGAAGACAGGAATCGTTGCACTCTTGGCAGGTACAAAACATCCGATTTGCGCTAAGATCACACAGAGCGCTAATTGTCTCATGTAAGTTGATTTACCGGACATATTTGGCCCAGTAATGAGAAGAATATGCTCGTCTGGGCTCATTGAAATGCTGTTTGGAACATACGTTGATTGTCCCATGACCTTTTCAACAACAGGATGGCGGCCATCCTCAATCCAAAGTCGACGGTTCTTCATTGAAATCGTAGGCTTCACTAGGTGATAACGTTCGCTCACTACACTGAAGGCTTGTAAGACGTCGATGGTTGCGACAGTTTTCGCTAATTGTTGCAGCTGAGCTGTATAGTGTTTCACCTGTTCACGCACTTCAACGAATAATTGGTATTCGAGGGCGCTTGATTTTTCTTCTGCTTCTAAAATGAGCGTTTCTTTTTCTTTTAATTCAGGCGTAATAAAACGTTCCGCATTCGCCAGCGTTTGTTTACGCTCATAGCGGCTACTATCGAGTTTTGATAGATTTGATTTTGTCACTTCGATATAGTATCCAAACACCTTGTTAAAACTAATCTTCAATGAACTGATGCCTGTTTGCTCACGTTCTTGTTGTTGGAGAGAAGCAATCCATTCTTTTCCGTGTTTCATCGTATCGCGGTACGTATCGAGTGTCCCGTTATATCCCGAACGAATAATATTTCCATCCGAAATCGTAAGCGGCGCATCCTCGTCGATGGCACGGTCGATTAAATCATATAACTCAGGAATATCGAATAAGTTTTTCTCCAAGAGCACTCCATTCTTCTGAATCCAAGCTATCCACAATCGATTTAAAGATTGGTACTTGTCCAAGTGTTTGTTTTAATTGCAAGAGGTCACGCGCATTGGCAGTTCCAAAGGACACTTTCCCAACAATACGTTCTAAATCATACACACGTTTCAATGTTTCGATAAAGTCTGTACGTTCAAAGTAATGTTGGTTCAATGTTTCTACTAGTGCATGGCGTTTTTGAATGGCCCCTTCTAATACAAGTGGTTTTTCAAGCCATTGTTTGAGGAGTCGTCCACCCATGGCAGTTTGCGTCTCGTCTAAGAACCAGAATAATGACCCATGTTTTTGGTTAGCACGGATGGTCGTTGTTAATTCTAAGTTACGTTTTGTCTCATAATTCATTGAGAGATAGAACTCGCTTTGGTACGCTTGCGCCTTTTGTAAGTGCGAGAAGCTTCTCTTCTGAGTGAGTTTCAAATAACTCAAAAGGTTTGCACACAGCGAACAGAAGCCTCATCTTCTAGTTCTGAGACTAAGTCTGTGCATTCTTCGGCATTAATTTCATCTTTTTCAATCGTTGAAATCAAAATTTGCATGCTCGTAAACAGATGACGAAGCTCTTCTGTCACATCACTATCGACAAGAACGACCTCACGGCACATCAAGCTTGAGCATTCACTGCGCACTTCTTCCAAGTTCTCAAGTTGTGTCACTTTCAATTCCCCTGTTGACACATCCACATACGACAGTGCAAATCGTTTCCCAACAAGCGGTAAAATCGACACTAAATAATGGTTTTGATTTTGCGCTTGGTATTCTGTATATGTCCCTGGAGTCAAGACTTGTACAACGTCACGCTTCACCATTCCCTTTGTTAGCTTTGGATCTTCCAATTGCTCACAGATGGCTACTTTCTTTCCAAGTTCAATCAGTGTTTTAATATATTCTTTTGCGGCATGATGAGGAACCCCACACATTGGAATTGGGTCCTCTGCATTTTTATTTCGACTGGTTAGTGTAATTTCGAGAAGTCGTGCTGCTTCAATCGCATCATCATAAAACAATTCATAAAAATCACCTAGTCGATAGAACAATAAGCAATCAGGGTATTTTTCTTTAATCGAAAAATACTGTTGCATCATCGGTGTGTGTTTCGTTTTTTGTGGCATTTCTGACTCTCTTTCTAATCTTTTTATTCAAAAAATGGTGCATCTGGAGTGATGCGAATCGGTTGAATCGATTTCGCCTTCCCCGTTTTATCATCAATATCAATCAAACAAGCACTTAGCTGGCCTTCATCATCTTCAGCCACTTCAAATCGTGCTGGTAATTGATTGAGGAACTTCGTAATAATAATATCGCGTTCCATCCCGAGAATTCCGTTATACGGACCTGTCATTCCCACATCACACAGGAAGGCTGTCCCTTGTGGAAGAACGCGGGCGTCGTTTGTTGGGACATGCGTATGTGTTCCAACGACGGCCGATACTTTCCCGTCCAAGTACCAAGACATTGCTTGTTTCTCACTCGTTACTTCGGCGTGGAAGTCGATAAAGATAATCGGTGTTCTCTTTCTAGCTTCTTCAACCGCCTCTGTAATTTTTGCAAAAGGATCGTCCAATGTGTTCATAAAGACACGGCCTTGCAAGTTAATGACAGCCACTTCTTTATCGTTACACTTCACATAAACGATTCCTTTTCCTGGAACGCCTGCTGGATAGTTGAGCGGTCGTACCATTTTTGTGGCATCTTCAATGAAATCAAAAATCGCTTTGTTATCAAAGGCATGATTTCCAAGCGTTACAACGTCTGCACCAGCCTGCAATAACTCCTTATAAATCTTCTCCGTAATTCCTTTTCCATGGGCAGCATTTTCCCCATTAATCAAGGTGATTTGTGGTTTATATTTTTTCTTTAATTTTGGGACGTATTGTGCGACCATCTCTCTTCCAAGAGAACCGACAACATCGCCAACGAATAATAATTTCATAAGAGTGCCTCTTTCTAAATCAATGTAGCTCTATTTTACCATAAAACAAGGCTAGAAAATACCTAGATACAACTCTAGACTAGGCAGCTTCAATTAACATATATGTTATTTTCACATCACTTGTAATAACACCATATAAATGACCGTTGGGACAAAGATACTGAACAATGTATTCTCCTTCCACCATTGCAATAAGACGACAATCGCGACTGCAATGAGTTCAGGAATCTCCAAATGGTGCGTTCACAAAAGCAGATATCCTTCAAGCAATAAACGACTAGAATCGTAATGATGGCTTGTGGAAGGACCGCCGAAATAAACTGCATGCGGTTCGATAAGTTCGTTTGATTACGGAGTACTAGAAATGGGAACAAGCGAATCGCAAAGGTCACGACTCCACTAGTAATAAGAGCAAGAATAATATACGTATTACTCATTTTCTTCCTCCTTCATTTGTAGTTTCTCACGTTCGAAAATTGCAATTAATCCAATCATTGTTGTCGCTAAGGCGCACACAAGGAAATATTGTTTTCCAACAAGAATTAACCAGAAAATGGCACTGACTCCCCCGATAATAAACGGGAAGTAGCGGTCCGCCTTTTTCAATTGGTTCACAAGAATCACGACAAAGAGTGCCGTCATAGAAAAATCGATTCCCTTTGTTGAAAACGGAAGAAATTCCCCGATGACAACCCCAATAATCGTCCCAAGAACCCAATAGCAATGATTCAATAGCCCGACATAGACCATCACTTGTTCACTGCCTTCTCGCTTCGTTTGCTTCATCCCCACCAATAGCGAGAAGGTTTCATCTGATAGGGCGAAGATTAAATAAAATGCCTTCCACCCTATTTTTTAAATTCATCAATAAAGCTAACGCCGTAAAATAGCATTCTGGCATTAATAAATAAAGTCATTACTGCAATCATCCAAAAGCTCATCCCTGCGCTCATAAAAGAGACAAGGGCAAATTGCATGGATCCAGCATATACAAATACACTTGAAAAAATAGAAGCCCAAGCAGGAAAGCCTTCTTGTGACATCAAGAGTGCAAATGCAATCCCTAAAAAGATATACCCGAAACAGATGGGTAAACTAATCTTAAATGCTTGTTTCAATTCGTTCATACATTCTCCTAAAAAAAAAAAAAGATTGAAAGTCTGATATACCAGACTTTCAATCTCTTATATCTCCTATTTTTTTATAAAGATTTAAATGTATTCACTACGTTTTCTACAGTGAAGCCTAATGTTTCCATGACTTTATTTCCGTTACCTGATAAACCGAAGCGGTCAATCGTCACAGTAGCGCCATCTAACCAACATATTGTCCCCATCCGAAACTTGCGCCCATTTCAACGGCAACACGTTTACGAACATCGCTTGGTAATACTGATTCGCGATATTCTTTTGGTTGTTCTTCGAATAAGTTCATTGATGGCATTGAAACAACAGATACATCAATTCCTTCTTCTGCAAGAACTTTTTGCGCTTCAATGGCAAGAGCTACTTCAGAACCTGTCGCAATTAAGATACCTTCTGGAGTATCGCATTTTTGTGGGCTAACCACATATGCCCCACGTTTTACCCCTTCATAAGCTAATTCTTGTGAGTGCTCTAGAACTGGTAAGTTTTGACGTGAGAATACGAGTACTGATGGACGGTCTTTTGTTTCTACGGCCACTTTCCAAGCAGCAGATACTTCGTTACCGTCAGCAGGACGAATCACGTTTAAGTTTGGAGTTGCACGGAACGCAGCCAATTGTTCGATTGGTTCATGCGTTGGTCCATCTTCCCCAACTGCAATTGAGTCATGTGTATACACATAGATTGCAGGCAGGTGAGAAATCGCTGCAACACGCATTGCTGCTTTTAAGTAATCTGCGAATACGAAGAATGTTCCTCCATATACACGGTTACCACCATGAAGAAGCATACCGTTCATCGCAGCTCCCATTGCAAATTCACGAACCCCAAACCAGATATTTCTTCCACCGTAATTTTCGTGTGAGAAGTCGCTGTCTGCTTTGTTCATCGTGTTATTTGATGAAGAAAGGTCCGCTGATCCCCCAGAAGAATGGAATGTGTTTTCCTAATTCTTGAATCGCAGCTTGGCTTGTCACACGAGAAGCCATTGCTGGGCTACCAAATTCATATGAAGGTAATACTTTTTCTAAGTCGACTTCAATTTTTTCTGCAAAGCTATCTTCGAATTCTTTTGCAAGTTCTGGATAAGCTTGTTTATAGCCTTCAAATAATTCTTTCCATTCGTTGTAGTCATTTTCACCCGTTTGAACTAATAATTTGTCGAAGCGGTGTTGAACTTCTTCCGGCACTTCAAATGGGCCATATTCCCATCCGTAGTGTGCTTTTGTTGCAGCAATGCCGTCAGGTCCTAAAGGAGCACCGTGAACTTTATTAGTTCCTTGGTTTGGAGCACCGTAACCAATAATTGTTTTCACTTCGATAATCGTTGGTTTTTCTTTTTGGCATTGTGCTTCTTCAATAGCTTCAGCGATTTCGTCTAAATCATTTCCATCTTCAACACGGATATAATTCCAGCCTAAACCTTTGAAGCGTTTCTTCACGTCTTCAGTAAACACTTTATTTAAAGGACCATCTAAGCAGATGTCATTTGAATCGTATAATACGATTAATTTGTTTAATTTCAATGTTCCAGCTAAAGATGCTGCCTCATAAGAAATACCTTCCATTAAGTCCCCGTCACCACATAATACATAAGTATGGTGGTCAACTACTGGGTAGCCTTCACGGTTGAATTTTGCAGCAAGGTGCGCTTCAGCCATGGCCATCCCAACAGCATTTGCGAACCCTTGTCCAAGAGGCCCCGTTGTTGCATCTACCCCATCCGTGTCATGTACTTCTGGGTGTCCAGGTGTTTTACTTCCAAGTTGACGGAAGTTTTTCACATCTTCAATCGATAAGTCATAGCCTGATAAATGTAATAAAGCATATAACATTGCAGATCCATGACCTGCTGATAATACAAAGCGATCGCGATCGACCCAAGTAGAACGTTTTGGGTTTACTTTCAAATATTTAGACCAAAGAACATAAGCCATTGGTGCAGCACCCATTGGTAGTCCAGGGTGTCCTGAATTCGCAGCTTGAATCGCATCCATACTTAGTGTACGAATTGTATTCACTGCTAGTTGATCGGTTTTATCAAACATACAATCACTCCTTAAATATATTGATTCCTTTCGGAACTTACTCTTCTATTTTACTAATCCAAGACTGCTTTTGCAACCGTTATTTTTATGATAAATAAAACATAGTAAACCCTTGCAAAATACACATTTCCTTCACGGGTTCCACATATTTTTTTAAACAAAAAAAGGCTGAAAATTTCAGCCTTCTCTCATCTATTCTGCGTCTCGGTTATGCAATCCTTTTTCTTTTTGAATCGCTTTTAGTTTATCTGGAGTCACGTCATTTCCTTCTTCATCGACGATTTTTAATCCTTCGATGTGGTTACTATCTTATCCACGAAAAAGCTTCCAAATACTCTTGGCGTAAAAGGTGTTGTTCTTTTTCTTCCGTTGGAGTTAATTTTCCTTCTTTTTTCTTTTTCGCTAATTCATTAATACGGTTTAATTTTTCTTCTGATAACATTTTTGTCATTCCTTTTCCTTGGCTTCGTCTCCTAGTGTAGCACGAGACGACATTTTTTCCTAAAAATCTGAATTACATACGAACATTTGTTTTGATTTCTGTTTTACAAAAGTGTGTTACACTAGTCTCAAAGAAGGAGATGTTCCGATGACAAATTTAAAAGATTCTAGACAATTAGATGTATTACAGTTTATTTATAAAGAGTTCAAGAGCACGGTTATCCGCCAACAGTGCGTGAAATTTGTAACGCCGTTCAGCTTTCTTCGACTTCAACCGTTCATGGTCACTTATCAAGACTTGAGAAAAACGGCTTAATTCAACGTGACCCAAGTAAACCACGTGCGATTGAATTAACGATGGCAGGTCTAAAAGCAATTGGCGCTAAATCAACAGCGATTCCAATGCTTGGTGTGGTAACAGCCGGTGAACCAATTCTTGCAGTTGAAGAAGCAAGTGACTTCTTCCCTATTCCACCAGAACTACAAAACGATGCAGATGACTTGTTCATGCTTCGTATCAAAGGAGACAGTATGATTAATGCTGGGATCTTTGATGGCGATTCTGTCATCGTCCGTAAGCAATCAACTGCCTCAAACGGTGAAATTGTCATTGCGATGACTGAAGAAGACACTGCAACTTGTAAGAGATTCTATCTTGAAAGCGACCATGTGCGCCTAGAGCCAGAAAACGACACGATGGATCCTATTATCTTACCGAACTGTACGATTTTAGGAAAAGTCGTTAGCTTATACCGCAGTCGTATTTTCTAAACCAAATGAAAATCTCCGCTCAAATCTGAGCGGAGATTCTTTTTTTGATTTCATTAAGCTTTTAACGTTACTTTCCCTACTTCTGCTTTTCCTTCAACAGTTCCTTCTGTAGCTAGGGCAATAGATTCCACTTTATCCATATTCGTAAAGAGAACCATCATCGCAGTATCTTTACCAGCTTCTTTTAACGCTTCTAGGTCCACAGTCGATAACACGGTATGTTCATCTACCTTTTTGCCAACCGTTACTGTTGTTTCAAAAGGTCCGCCTTTTAATTCAACCGTATCGATTCCCATATGAACAAGCACCTCTAATCCGCCAGCAGTTTGAATCCCTACAGCATGAAGTGTTGGAAAGACATTCACGACTTCCCCTTTAACAGGAGATGTAATCACACTACTTGTTGGAATAACCGCAAATCCGTCCCCCATCATCTTCCCTGCGAACACTGGATCATTCACTTGTGTAATGGGAACAATTTCTCCGCCTGCTAGTGCAAATACTGGTACTTCTTTTTCTACTTGATTCTTTTTAAAAAATCCAAACATTTTATCGTCTCCTTATTCTGGTTGAATGGCATGTAATGTATTTGAGAAAATCGAGCGTTTGCGTTCCTTATCGATTTCCTTGTAGTAACTGTATAAAATATCGACAATGACAAGAACTGGGAATTGCGGTGTAATCGTCGTTCCTTGCTCTAAGGCATTTTTCATCGCAATGAGTACTAATTCGTCACAATCCTGTTGCAACTCCTCACTCTTCTTGGATGTAATCAGAACGGTTTTGGCTCCTTGAAGTTTTGCGATATTCACGGCATTCACAACACTCTCATTGGCCGATACCGTAATTCCAATGACAAGGCAATCTTCATCGACTAATACGCGGTTCATCAGCATCGTATGCAAATCCGTAATCGCCTCGCAAATCATCCCGAGTCGCATAAACCTGAACTTCATCTCCAGCGCTGCTGAGCCTGAACTACCCTGACCGTAGATATACACGCGTTTGGCCTTGCTGAGCATGTCACACACATGAATCAGCTGGGCTTCATTGATGAGCGAGAAGGATTTCGTTAAGAGGTCTGCATAATCGTCCAACACAATTTTGGTTAAATCATTATGCAAGTTGGTCTCTTCTTGCTTCCCTTTTTGATAATCATAAATAAACTGCCTATATCCTTTATAGCCACATTTTTGAGCAAATCGTGTTAAGGATGGAATCGAAACGAATAATCGCTTGGATACTTCTTGCGCGGATAACGATTCTTTTTCCGGAATCACACCCAAGAAATATTTGGCAATCGTTTTTTCAATCGGCGTTAACGTATCATAAATTGATTCAATCATCGGCGCTACTTTTTTCTCAAATGACAACATCTGCTTTTCCCCTTTGCATTGTTACTCTTATTATAGCACAGGTTCCGAGAAAGATTTTGCCTTTTTTCAAAAAATAAAAGATGGACCGATCTCTAGGACCAGTCCATCTCCAAAGGTGTTTTAATTGACTAGTCGTCTACACCTAAAATTTCATTAATATTGTTCTTGTAAAGAATTGCTTTCGCACCGTAAATGGCTTGAATACCACCTTTAACTTCTAAGACATCTACAGCACCGATATCTTTCAACGTTCCTTTATTGACTTTTTCAACGTCTTTAACAGCTACACGTAAACGAGTGATACAAGCATCTACGTCTTCGATATTTTCTGCTCCACCTAGAGCTTCGATAATACGAACGCTATCTTGTTTCAAGCTATCGCGTGTTTCAACAACTGGTTTGTCATCTGATTCTAAAGAATCTTCTAAACGACCTGGAGTTGCTACGTTGAATTGAGTGATGAACCATCTGAATACAACATAGTATAGACCACTCCAGATTAAACCAAATGGAATTTGTAATAACCAGTTTGTCTTATCGTTACCTTGTAATACCCCGAATAATGTGAAGTCGATAACCCCACCAGAGAATGTATTACCAATAGAGATATTTAGAATATCTGCAATGAAGAAACTTACCCCATCAAGGAATGCGTGAACAACATATAATACTGGACTTACGAATAAGAACATGAATTCGATTGGTTCTGTAATACCAGTGATAAATGAAGTTAATGCAACCCCTAAGAATAAACCAGCGTATTTTTACGACGATCTTTTGGTACACAGTGATACATTGCTAAGCAGGCAGCTGGAAGACCGAACATCATTGTTGAGAAACGACCAGCGAAGAAACGAGTTCCTTCAGTAAATAAACCTACGTGATTTGGATCTGCTAATTGAGCAAAGAAGATTTTTTGAGCCCCAGCAACTGTTTGTCCAGCAACAACTTCAACCCCACCTAGTTCAGTAAACCAGAACATTGGATAAATCATATGGTGTAATCCGACTGCACCACATAAACGCATTAAGAATCCATATAAGAATGTACCAATAGGACCCGCTTGTGAGATATATCCACCAGTTGAAACTAATAATTGTTGGAATGGTGGCCATACTACGAAGAAGATAGCCCCAACAAAGATAGATGCAAATGAAGTTACGATTGGTACAAAACGGCTACCACCGAAGAATCCAAGAACTTGTGGTAATTGAATATTGTTGTAGCGGTTATGTAACCAAACAGCGATTGCACCTACTACGATAGCACCAATAACCCCTGTATCAATCGAAAGCATCTTTACCCATATATAATCCTACAAGAGCTTTGATTGTTGCAGTCATTACTAAGTAACCAGTTACCCCAGCAAGTGCTGCAGTCCCTTTGTCACGTTTTGCTAAACCGATACATAAGCCCACACAGAGAAGAAGTGAAAGGTTTGCAAAGACAACTTCCCCTGCTTGGCTCATTACTTTAAAGATTGCTTGTAATACTTCGTTACTTAATACAGGATATGTCGCCACAGTTACCGGGTTGGATAAAGCTCCACCAATCCCTAATAACAAACCTGCTGCCGGTAAAATGGCAATCGGCAACATAAAGGCCTTCCCTATTTTTTGTAAAAATTTAAACATATGGTTTTCCCCCTTAAACTTTAAATCAGTGATGTTTAATCTTTTTTAACTTGTTGAATCGCATCAACAAATTTTTTCGTGATGAGTTGCGGACGAGTAATCGCTGAACCTACAACGACACTATACGCACCTAACTCAAGCACACGTTTCACCTTTTCAGGTGTATCAATATTGCCTTCTGCAATAAGTGGGTGTTTGATTCGTTTTAAAACTGTTCTCAAGATTTCAAAGTCATTTTCTTCAATTTTGTCGCCTTTACTTTGTTTGGTATATCCTACTAAAGTACTTCCGATAAAATCAAAGCCGAGTTCATCAGCATGAATCATTTCGTCTACTGTAGAACAGTCTGCCATCAATAATTGATCTGGATATTTGGCTCTAATTTCATGGTAGAAATCATCAAGTGTTTGTCTATTTGGTCGAGTAGATGTAGTGGCATCCAGAGCAATAATCTCTGGTTTCACCGTCATCAATTCGTCAATCTCTTTCATCGTAGCAGTAATAAAGACGTCGGCATCATCATAATCACGTTTAATAATTCCAATAACTGGTAAATCGACAGCCTCTTTGATTGCTTTGATGTCAATCACTGAATTGGCACGAATTCCTTTCGCTCCTCCTTCCTGTGCAGCAACTGCCATACGAGCCATAATATAATCACTATGTAATGGTTCATGCGGCAATGCTTGGCATGATACAATTAATTGACCTTGTAATCTCATAAACAGCCTCCTTCTATTTTTAGTAAAACCCTTACATTTTTAGTATACTCACCTTAGAAAACATTTTCAATATTACGTTTATTTTTAGTAACTACTTTCAGAATCGGGTACAAATCACTGAACTCTCACACTTTTATAGAAATTACTTTCATCAAAAAAGCCAATCTTGTAAGAACAAGATTGGCTTTTCGTTACATTTTAATGAGTTGATGCTTAAACGCATAAATCGTTGCTTGCGTTCTATCCTCTACTCCTAATTTTGAAAGAATATTCGATACGTGCGTCTTCACAGTCTTCAATGTGATAAACAACTCGTCTGCAATTTCTTGGTTGGATTTCCCCTGTGCGATTAAGAGTAACACTTCTAATTCACGCTGTGTTAAATCTTCATGTAAGAAATGTTGTTGCTTCATTTGAATACGATTCACGAGTTTATCCGTGACTTGTGGTTCAAATACGCCATCACCATTATACGTATCTCGGATAGCTTTTGCGATTTGAGAGGCGGAAGCTGTTTTTAAGATATAGCTCTTTGCTCCGGCATTGATGGCTGGAAACACCTTCTCATCATCAATAAAGCTCGTTAATATGATAATTTTCGCTTCTGGCCACTTTTCAAGAATTTCCTTCGTCGCCTCAATGCCATCCATCTCAGGCATCACAAGGTCCATCAAGATAATATCTGGTTTTAAGGATAGTGCTTTTTCAACACCTTCACGTCCATTTTTGGCTTCATCCATCACTTCGATGTCATCTTGCATCGACAGATACGAAGACACACCTAGTCGCACCATTTCGTGATCGTCTACTAGTAATACATTAATCATTGTTCATCCTCCATGTGACGACTGAGCGGAATCTTGATTTCAATTGTCGTTCCTTGATTTGGGAAGCTCACAATTCTCACCTGTCCACCGAGCCCTTGCACTCTTTCTTTCATATTATTAATTCCATAGCTTCCTGGAAGAATTTCCTCGCTATTAAATCCAACGCCATTATCCTCTATCTTAAAGAGAACCGTGGAGTCTAGTTGTCGTAAATACACTTCTAAAGTCGTTGCGTGTGAATGACGCAATGTATTCGATAGAAGTTCTTGAGCGATTCTGAAGAGATGGTCTTCGACACCTTCTGGAAGTTTCACGTCTTCGATATCCCAATGAATCTTCATTTGCACTTTCGTTTGTAATTCGACGAGTAATCCTTCAATACCAGATTTCAACGATTTACTTTCTAGTGAAATAGGGCGTAAGTGAAGAAGCAATGCGCGCATCTCTGATTGTGCTTGAGAGAGAACATGTTCAATCATCTTCAATTGTTTTTGTTCCTTCTCATCAAACTTGTCGGCACGTTCGTTTAAGGCAGAAATCATCATCATCGCCGCAAAGAGCTGCTGGCTCACAGAATCATGTAATTCGCGAGCGATACGGCGTCTCTCTTCTTGAATGACTTGTTCTTTTGTCTCAGTCCCTAAGAATTGCGGTTTGCTTCCTAATTGCTGTACTTCTAATGATAATTTTTCTAATCGCTCTGAAAGTGCAGCTGTTTGTTCGTAGAAATCATTTAAGTCTACAACCGTTGCTTCCATAATCCAATTTGGGCTATCTTCTTCTTTTACAAGTCTATGCTTGGCCTTTTGAATCATGAGTAACTGCTCACCGATTTTACGCTCAGCTTGACGATTTAAAATCAACATCGCCGCAGCTGTCACAAAACCAAAGAATAAAATCAATAATAGAAACAGTGTAATCGTCCCAAGAATTTCTTGAATACTTAATGTCTCTACTATTTCATAGCGAATCCATCTGCGGAATAGGAATAGGAAAACGGTACTAACAAAGCTGTACACTGCTGAATAAAGCATCCAGCTTTTAACGAGGCGTTGCTTCATGCTTCAATCACCTCAATTTTCCCAGCGACAATCGTTGTATAAATCTTAATCTTCTTCGTGCTACGATTGTATCCTGAACTATATAACTGAATAGATTCATTACTTAAGGCGTATGTTTGTCCCTCAAATTCCACTTGACCGCCAAATGAATGATGGTGAATCATCACTCCTACCCCGTACGGTACTAGAATTCGAACACGGCCAAATCCTTTTCGAATAACGATCACATTTTCCTTGGCAGGAAGAATCGTATTTCCTAAATCGATAATGGTATCCCCTACAAGCTGTCCTGCATTGATATCATTCCATTCATATGGTTCGTTCCCCACTTCTTGATTTCCAAACCAATCATAGCGATGGATTTCTCCAGGTGACGGTGTATCTTCGTGAGATTCAACGAAAATATATTCTTGTCGGCCCTTTTTCGAAAACATTCCTGATAAAGAAGCAATAGAGAAATTATCTTTAGTAAAGAATAACAGAAGCAATGCCGCAATCATTCCAAGCCAAATACCCGCAGTAGATAGAAGTGGCAAAATGATAAAGAGTGCGCCAAAGCACATTCCACTATTTCTTAAAAATTTAACACGTCGAAAAACAATAAAACTGAACATTGTAATAGCGACCCCAATTGAAAAGAAGATGAAGAGGCCCAATTTTGAAGTCATTTCAATCGCGGAGACAATCACTCCCATTAATAGTACAATTAGTATTCGTTTCAGTTTATTCATCTTCTCACCTCCGTTACAGGTATTAGTATACCATCTTCTCACGTTCAATCCTATCATGAATCAAAAATGAATCCATCAGACTTAAGGATGAAATGCAACAAAAAAGAGCTAGGACATTTCCTAGCTCTTCTCTTCATTCAAATGAATCGATTACGCAGATTGAATATCAATAATTCTGATCTTCATTTCTCCGCCTGGTGTTGGAATCACCACTTCTTCATTTAATTTTTTACCAATAATTCCTTTGGCAATTGGAGAGTCATTTGAAATCTTACCTTCAACTGGGTTTGCTTCCGCACTACCCACGATTGTGTAAGTTTCTTCGTCTCCATCTGGTAATTCGATAAACGTAATTTTTCTTCCTAGTGAAACAACATCTTTTTCTACATTGTTATCATCGATGATTTCCGCAAAACGAATCATTTTTTCTAACGTTGAAATACGTCCTTCTACGAATGCTTGCTCATCTTTAGCTGATTCATATTCAGAGTTTTCAGATAAGTCACCGTAGCTACGAGCAATTTTGATACGCTCCACGATTTCTTTACGTTTAACGACTTTTAATTCTTCTAATTCAGCTTCAAGTTTTGCTTTCCCTTCAAGCGTCATTGGAAATACTTTTTCAGTCATACGATTCTCCCCTATATCGTTTTTTTAGATTATCTCAATCTACAATGCTAAAACTTTAACATTTTATAACCGAGATTGCAAGTCTTATTTCAAATTTTAATTCGATTTTAAATATTTATCCCATAAAAAGCCCCTAGGATAAGCTTTCCTAGGGGTTAACAATTTAATTTAAATGAGATAAAATTGAAGCAATTTTTGTAGTCATTAAGTCAATCGCAACTGTATTTGAACCACCTTCTGGGATAATAATATCCGCGAATTTTTTCGTTGGTTCAATAAATTGGTGATGCATTGGTTTTACAACCGACATATATTGGTTGATGATGGAATCGAGTGTTCTCCCACGTTCCACCATGTCACGTTTAATACGGCGAATAATACGAATATCATCGTCAGTATCTACATACACCTTGATGTCCATCAAATCACGCAAGCGTTTATCTTCAAGAATTAAAATCCCTTCAATTAAGATGACATCTTTTTGGTTCTTGATGGATTGTTTTATCGCTTCTAGTATGATTTTCGTAATCATATACTGGTTCTTCAATCGATTCAAAATTTATTAATTTATTCATATGTTCAATTAATAAATCTGTATCGAAAGCAAATGGATGGTCATAGTTCGTTTTTAAACGTTCTTCAAACGGCATATGACTTTGATCTTTATAATAGTAGTCTTGATCAATTTTACAAATCGTTAAATCTGGAAAGTTCTCCAAAATTTTACGACTCACACTTGTTTTCCCACTCCCAGAACCACCTGTAACTCCGATAACGATTGGCTTTTTCTTTTCCATGACCTACTCCTTATTATCAATATACTTAGCTTTTAACTCTAAATGTTCCTCATACGTTTTCGCATAGTAGATTTCTTTTGTATGAATATCTGCTAGGAAGTATAAGTAATCTGTTTTCTCTGGTTCTAACGCTGCAACGATAGAATCCTCACTTGGACTATTATAAGGTCCAGGGCCTACGCCATAGTTTTGATATAAGTTATATGGAGAATCTACTTCTAAGTCAGATAAAGAAAGAGCTTCTTTATGTTCGCCTAAAACATACTGAATTGATACGTCTGTTTGAAGCTTCATATTTTTTTTAATTCGGTTATGGAATACACTAGAGATTTTTTTACGATCTTCTAATTTCGTTCCTTCTTTTTCAATTAAAGAAGCTAACGCCATAATTTGTTGTAATGTATAGTCGCTTTCTAAAATCTTGTCGTAATACTTCGACATGACTTCATCTGTTTTAGCGACCATTTCAGTAATCAACATTTGAAGTGTCTTTGAATCATTCATATCGTAAGTTGCTGGATATAAATATCCTTCTAGGACATATTTTACTTGGTATCCATTAAATGATTGTGTTAACAACAGGAAACTTCTGAACTAAATAACGAAGGAAATCTTCGTCTTGAACTTTTGCCATGAAATCTTCGGCAGAGTATTTTGTAGATTTTTCAACTTCTTTCGCGATTTCCGTTAATTGTTCCCCTTCACGAATCAGAACTTTAGTCGCGTTTTGATCTTTATCTTTTCCTTGACCAGAAAGTTCCGCGATAATTTCGTCGAGAGTCATACTTTTAGAAACATGGTACAATCCTGATTTAAATCCAGAAACGTTTTTGAATTTCAAATAGAAATTAAAGAGTTTCGAATTACGGATAATCCCTTCTTTTTCAAGTGCTTTTGATACGTCTTTGACAGATTCGCCTTGTTCGATTTCAAATGAAACAAGTTCTGTTTGAGCTGTATCAACTGGTTGTGTTTCTCCTTTAATGTAATTCCAAGTAAAGAATCCCCCTACTAGGACAATTACTAAAAGTGCAATCATAAAATATTTCATTATCTTTTTGATAATAGAAGTTTCCTTTTTACGAATATCGCGTTTCGTATCCGTATCAGAAATTAAGGAATGTTTTTTATGTTCTTCTTGAGACATTGTCTTCCCCCTTAAATTGGCATCAAATGATAACCATAGTTGTAGTTATTATCACTCATTCTTATTGAAAAATGAAGAAAGTCTATCATAAAGAGTGCCCTTCCAACAAAAAAAGCTTGAGGTTTCCCCCAAGCTCTATTGTAGATTATAAATCTTCTTCAGCTAAGAATGTGTTTAGTACTTCTTCAACCATATCCCATTCAGCTTCTGTTTCGATTGGGTTTAATTGGCCGTCAGTACCATCTTCGCCTTCAACATATGAGAATGCTTGTAATTCTACTTCTTCTCCTTCAGGAATTCCTGCTGGGTAGCATAATACATATGATTTGTTGAAATCATCAGATTCGAAAGTGAATAATACTTCGTGTAAAATTTCATTTCCTTCTTCGTCGATGATTGTAATATGTTCGTGACCTTCGTGGCCTTCTAAGTGATCATGTTCATGATCGTGATCGTGATGTTCTGTCATTTTTCTTTCATCTTTCCTTTGTTATTGATTTCCATTTAAATCTAAATAGTTTTGCAAAATCATGACTGCAGCTAGCATATCAATGACTTGTTTGCGTTTCTTTCTTGAAACATTACCCTCTTCGACAAGCATTCGTTCCGCCTGCATCGTCGTGAGTCTTTCGTCATGATAGACGATTGGAATTTCTAGTCGTTTCTCTAGGCTTGCACCATAACGACGGGACGCTTCTACACGTGGTCCTTCTGTATTATTCATGTTCTTTGGAAGACCGATGACGATTTTTTCAACGCCATACTCTTCCACTAACTCGACAACACGTTTGAACCCGAATTCTGAAGCATTCTCATTAATCGGAATTGTTTCAACCCCTTGAGCAGTCCAGCCCATTAAATCACTAACGGCAACGCCCACAGTTTTACTTCCGACATCTAATCCCATTAATCTCATACTAGGCATCTCTTCCTGTTGAGCGGATATAATGTCTAATGAGTTCTTCCAAAATCTCATCTCTTTCGTGACGACGAATTAGGTTACGTGCATCACGATGTCTTGGAATATAAGCTGGGTCTCCAGATAACAAATATCCTACGATTTGATTAATCGAACTATATCCCTTCTCATTCAACGCATCATAAACGATGGTTAATGTTTCTTGAACGGTTTTTTCGTCCTTTTCGTTAAATTTAAATAGGACTGTTTCATCTATTGAACTCATAGCGACACCTCATTTCAATATATATACCTATTCTACAAGATTTTGGATGAAACTACAATTGATACTTACCGATTCTTAATATTTAGAAAGCCTTTCCTTTGCTTTAAAATCAAAAACCTTCCACGGGACTCTCTTCAAATCCCATGGAAGGTTTCATTTTGCATTACATTATTTAGCTAAATATTCTTTAAGCAATTCGAATGCTTGTGGAATACCCTGCAGGGTTCTTACCCCTGCTTGAGCCATATCAGGACAGTCTCCCGCCTCCACCTTGGATTGCTGGAGCAATCGCCTTAATGATATCGCCTGCTTTTAATCCTTTCGCATTTGCATCTTTCGATACGGCTACTAAAAGGTTTGCTTTATCCGCAGAAGCAGTACCTACCACGAAGATATCGCTCGCACCTTTTTGTCTCCATGTATCTGCTAATTGACGTAATTCATCCATTTCTTTATTTTCAAGAGCTACAGTGATGAATGAAGTTCCGTTTACTTCTTCGACATTGTTGAAGACATCTGCTACTTCAGATTTCATGATTTTAGCTTTTAGTTTCGCAATTTCACCGTTTGCTTCTTTCAATTCTTGACCTAAAGTAGCCACACGATCTACAACTGAATCTAATTGAACGGCTTTTACTTCACCAGCTACTTGTTTTAATAAGTTTTCGTGATGACTTAATAAGTCAAAGGCTTCTTTACTTGTAACAGCCTCGATACGACGAACGCCAGCACCGATACCAGATTCAGAAACAATCTTGAACAATCCGATTTCTTGAGTGTTTCCAACATGGATACCACCACAAAGTTCGATTGACCAGTCCCCAATGTTCACCATACGAACTAAGTTGCCGTATTTTTCACCAAAGAGGGCCATTGCTCCACGGCTCTTCGCATCTTCTAATGTCGTTTCAATCGTAAACACTTTTAAACCAGCCCAGATTTTCTCATTAACGATACGTTCCATTTCCGCTAATTCTTCAGCAGTTACTTGTCCAAAGTGACTGAAGTCGAAACGTAATCCAGTTGGTGTTACAAGAGAACCTGCTTGGTTTGCGTGAGTTCCTAGAACATCTTTCAACGCTTGGTGTAATAAGTGAGTTGCTGTGTGGTTTTTAATGATTTTCGCACGTTCAGCGGCATCTACTACTAATGTATATGTCGCATTCACTTGTAAGTCCGCTAATACTTCTACCGTGTGTAATGGTTGTCCGTTAGGAGCTTTCTTCACTTGTAAAACATTGGCTACAACCGTACCGTTTGCATCTTGAATAGTACCGTGGTCTGCTAATTGTCCACCCATTTCAGCGTAGAATGGTGTACGGTCAAACACTAGTTGAGCATGTGCATCTTTATGTGCAGATTCTACTAATTCATCATCGACAACTATCGCTTTTAATACGCCTTCTTCTGTTGTTGAAGCATATCCAACGAATTCACTTTCTACAGTGATATCACGTAAAACTGCAGATTGTACGTTCATTGATGTTTCTGTATTACGAGCAGCACGCGCACGGTCTTTTTGTGCTTGCATTTCTGCTTGGAATCCTTCTTCATCGACTGTGAAACCATTATCGCTTGCGTATTCTAATGTTAATTCATATGGAAATCCATAAGTGTCATAAAGTTTGAACGCATTTTCGCCAGAAAGTGTTGTTTCATTTGAAGCTTTCATGTCTGCAAAAATAGTTTCTAAGATTGCTAAACCATCGTGAATTGTTTCTTGGAAACGATCCTCTTCGTTGGCAATCACTTTTTGAATGAATTCCATATTTTCAGTGACTTCTGGATAGTAGCTGTGCATAATTTGAGCTACTGTTGGAACTAATTTAGTTAAGAATGAACCTTGAATTCCTAAACGTTGTCCGTGCATTACTGAACGACGGATTAAACGACGGATGATATATCCACGACCTTCATTTGAAGGAAGCGCACCATCCCCAATCGCAAAGCTTACTGCACGAATGTGGTCAGCAATGACTTTAAATGAAACATCTAATTCTTTAGAGTCATTGTATTTCTTACCAGCGCTTAAGCTTTCTAATTGCTTAATAATTGGCATAAATAAGTCTGTTTCGAAGTTTGTTGGTGTATCTTGGATAACAGAAACGACACGTTCTAGACCCATCCCCGTATCGACGTTCTTATGTGGTAATGGTGGATAAGTTCCGTCTGGCATATGGTTGAATTGAGAGAATACTAAGTTCCAAATTTCTAAGTAACGTTCGTTTTCTCCTCCAGGATAGTTTTCTGGATCATCTTCTGCTAAGTTATTATATTTTTCTCCACGGTCGTAGAAAATCTCAGTATCCGGACCACATGGACCTGCACCGATATCCCGAAGTTATCTTCTACTGGAATGATGTGATCTTCAGGAAGACCTACTTTATCCATCCATAATGCTTTTGTTTCTGGATCTTTTGGATAGTAAGTTACGTATAGACGGTCTGGATCAAGTCCTAACCATTTTTCGCTTGTTAAGAATTCCCATGCCCATGGAATTACTTCTTCTTTGAAGTAGTCCCCGATTGAGAAGTTCCCCATCATTTCGAATAATGTATGGTGACGAGCTGTGTGCCCTACGTTTTCGATATCGTTTGTACGAATACTCTTTTGAGCATTTGTAATACGTGGAACTTCTGGTGTTTCAGTTCCATCGAAGTATTTCTTAAGAGTGGCAACCCCTGAGTTAATCCATAATAATGTTGGATCGTTGACAGGAATTAAGCTCGCACTTGGATGCACCTTATGTCCTTTTTCTTGGAAGAAAACAAGGTACATTTGACGAATTTCGCTACTTGATAATTTTTTCATCTTCATTCTCCTTCTTTTTGTAAATAAAAACTGCCCCCATTGCTGCAGGGCGTCCTACCGCGGTACCACCTTGCTTACAATGAAACAGCTGTTCATTCATCTCTAATTCCGATAACGCTGGAAGGGCGTTTGTATTTCTACAAAGTTTTCAATCGGGAGCACGATTTTGATGGCTATTTTCACCAGACAAAAGCCTCTCTAATAAGTAAAATCTCAATCCGATTGCTTACCTTTAGAAGTATACGAAAAGCGCCTAGTTTTGTCAACTATTCTAAGGTTTAGATGTTTAACGGACTATCTTCTTATTTCACATAATCGATTAAATATCCATATCCTTTAGATTCCATCTCTTCTAAAGGAATAAACTTGATAGAAGCACTATTGATACAAAATCGAAGTCCACCCTTATCACGTGGTCCATCTTCAAACACATGGCCTAAATGAGAGTTTGCAATGCGGCTTCTCACTTCAATCCTTTTCATATTGAAACTGGTATCTTCATGATAAGTCACTACTTCCGAAGAAATTGGCTTTATAAAACTTGGCCAGCCACAGCCTGATTCAAATTTATCCTTTGAAGAAAATAGTGGTTCTCCTGTAGCAACATCTACATAAATTCCTGGAGCATGATTATTCCAATATTCATTTGAAAAAGCGACCTCTGTTCGATTTTCTCTAGTGACAGCATATTGTTCTTTTGTCAATGTTTTTCTCAATGTTTCATCATCTGGCAAAGGATATAAACTAGGATCAATCACTAAATCATTTGCCTTATTGACATCGATATGGCAATAACCATTCGGATGTTTTTTTAAATAATCTTGATGATATTCTTCTGCTTCGACAAAGTTGCGTAACTTTTCAGTTTCCACAGCTAATTTCTTTCCAAATTGTTCTTCTTTTTCTTTTACAATCTCATTAATCGCAGAAACGTCTTCATCATTTACAAAATAGATTCCTGTTCTGTATTGTCGTCCTGTATCATTTCCTTGCTTGTTGACAGATAACGGATCAATCACTCTGAAATAATATAACAACAATTCTCTTAAGGTGATTTTTATCTGCGTCATATTGAACACGAACAGTCTCTGCGTGATCTGTTTGATGAATTAACTGATAATTGGTAGTTTCAACATTTCCATTGGCGTATCCACTCACGACATCTATAACACCATTAATTCTTGAGAAATACTCTTCTAACCCCCAGAAACACCCACCAGCTAAATAGATTTCTTTCATATTTTTAACTTCTTTATTCACGTTTGTTTTAGTTTCTTGATTTTTGAATCAAATTGGTTACCTTTTTTGAAACGGAATCTGTTTGAGAACCATTTGAAACAACGTTGTCTTTAACAAAAATAAGGGCAGCGATCAAGAGAACCACTAAAACAATTGTAATTCCCATTGATTTCTTATCCATTATGATTCACTATCTATAAGTTTAACAAGGTCTTCGTAATATCTTGATTCTTCAAATGTCCTGGTTGAACTTTGACAACTTCACCGTTCTCATTAATGAAGACAGAAGTAGGATATCCAACAACGCCCTAATTTCTTTAAGAATTCTCCCTTCATATCCATTAAGACTGGTAATGCTTTATAATCAACTCCATTAAACCAAGTTTTTAAAATCATCTACATTCTTTTTCACGATTGACACCTGGTGCTACGACAGTTAAAACGACCGAATTCTCAGGTGGATTCTGTGAAAGGTCTGTTACATCTTGTAAACCGGCCAAACAAGTTGGACACCAAGTAGCCCAGAATTTAATATAGATTTTTTTATCTTTATATTCCGAAAGAGATACTTCTTTTCCGTCTAACGTTTGAAATTTAAAATCAGAAACCTGAATCGCACTCTTTTTCGTTTCTACTGTGTTGTTTTTATCATTTGTCGATTGATTCATCGGCATACTTTGGCATGAAGCTAATAAAAAGGCACACCCTAACGCTACAATCATTTTTAATTTCATCTTATTTTCTCCCTTCATTACTGCATCATCTGAACGATTTGTGTATAAATAATAACGATTCCCATTAACACTATCATGAACCCACCAATTTTTTTCAATTCTACTAAATGCTTCTTAGCAAGGTTAAAGACTTTTATTGCTACCGATGAAGCAACTGCTAATACTAGAAACGGAATCGAAAGTCCCAAAATATACAATACAAGAAGAAAAGCCCCATAAGCCATTCCTGCCTGTTGTGTAGAAATTAAACTTAATACCGCACTTAGTACCGGACCCACACAAGGTGTCCAACCGAAACTAAAGCTCAATCCTAATAAATAACTATTCCATAATGACTTATGATTTTTGTCTCCAATTGGACTGTCTTTTTGTTTTTTGTAGAAAATATAAAGTTAAAGAGTCTCCATTTGGTGCAATCCTAACAGAACAATAATCATTCCTAAAGTCAGATTAAAGAATGGATTATAAATCAAACCTCCTAATAAAGTTGCAGCAAATCCGAGAAAGAAAAATATCGTAGATAGACCTGCAATAAATACTAGGGTTCGAATAAGCGGTTTCAAATAGAATTCTAATTTTCCTATTTTCACCTTTTTTTCCTCTTGCTCACTCATTAAAACACCCAAAATAAACTGGAAATAATGGCAATACACATGGTGAGAAAAAAAGGATAATAACCCTGCGAAAAATACGCTCCCCCATAAAACAAAATCCATAAAAACACTCTCCTATAATTAAAATATCAGTTATACATGAAAAACTGATGAATATACGCTTATTTTTCACATATTCTAATCTAGGAACAAAAAGAGCTGTTTCAACATATAAAAAAGCCACGTGAGATTTCACCCACGTGGCTTAATCATTTATCTATTAGAAGAATAAGCTATTATTCTTTTCTGCTTGATAGTTTTGACGAACACGGTTACCAGCACCTGGTTCTACTTGTTCTAACGCTGACTCAATAATTTGTAATGACTCATCGTATTTGAATGTGTGGTTGAATAGGTCAAGTGCACGACCAATTGCTGTTTCGATTTCAGGATGTGATAAACGGTAACGGTTCGCGTGTTGAATCATGTACTCTGTTAATTGTGCATTATCAACAATTTGTTCTGTGAAGATATCTAATTTTTCAACATCTTCTTCGATCACGTTATTCGCCGCGTTAATTTCAGTCATATCTAATTTCACACGGTTCATCTTTTGCCATAATTGTTCAATACGGTTACTTGTTGCAAAGAATAATTCTAAGTACTCTTTTGGAAGACCTGGTAAGTGGTATTTCTCAATCGTACGTTTCATATTACGTAAGTCTAATTCGAAGACATCTAATCCGTCACGAATCGCTTTTTCTTGGCTACGTAAATCAGATAATGTGTTGACTAAATCAGTTTGATCTTCGTCAATGCTGTTTAATTTATCAAGAACGAGTTCGTAATGTTCTTTCACAACTGAGTAAGGAACTTGATGGTTTTCCATCGCCTTGCTGTAGTATTGAACGGCTTCTTGTTCTTTTTCTAATTGTTCCGCAAATTCTTGTACACGAACGAATTCGTTGTTTGACAAGATATAGTTTTGAGAAACACGGTCCACTTCGATATTCACATAACGGTTGCTTTGTAATACTTGGTTCAAGCGTTTTTCAACTTGAGCTTTATTGCGGTATACAAATTCACGTGCTTCGATTTCAGCTTCCATCACATCATAAAGTTGATCGATTTCACGAGCCACTTTATCTAATTGTTGACGAGCTTCTTCTAATTCTGTAGCAGCGATATGTCCGCGTGCCACTTCGATTGTTTTTTCAATCTTTTCAATTTCTTCAGGAATTGAAATTTTAGAGAATTGGTAATGCTCTTCGACCATGCGAGCATATCCTTGTTTCAAGTCTTCTACTTGTTCGTTGTACTCAGTTTCGATTTCTTTTAATAATTGAGGAACTTGTTCAACGATTGACTCAAATTCTTTCATTTCGTTTTCGATACGTCCAAGTACTTCTTTGGCTTCTAAGTGGTCGCCTTCGTTTGTTAATGTATTAAATTTCGCGAAGTCTAATTCTAAATAAGCTAAACGTTTTTCTAACGTTTCTAGCGCTTCGCCGAATGAGAAACTATGTGCTAATAAGTCTTTGCGCATTGAAGCATAGCGTTCTTGTAATAAGTCTAGCTGTGCGCGGTTTTGTTTTTCACTATCCAATAATTTTTGTAATGCTGAGTAAATTTTATCCACTTCAGCTTTTGTTTCTTCAATCAAGTTTTCAGCTTGTTGTGTCACTTGATTTCCTTTGATGAAGTTTAATTTTTGGATATATTGTTCTGCACTTACTAATGCAGCTTCGATTTCAGGGAATCGGAATCGTGTGATTGTTTGCCATGTAGCTTGCCATGTTTCATACGTTCTCTTTGTTTGCCCTGTTAAATTCAAGTTTTTCAAAGTATAGAACGTGTCCGCAATCGGCACTGCCATTAACTTATCCTTTTTCTCTGATAATTCTTCAATTACTTTAGTTTGTTTCTTTGTCATGAATATTGCTGTTGCATAACCTGCGGCACCCAGTACCACAATTAGCAATAGAAAGATTACAAATCCCATGCTATAGCCTCCAAATATATATATTTACAGTTTTCACACATAATATCATTAGTAGTATAGCATGTTTTATAGCGATTTACCAAAAACTTCAAGGTTGCAAAGAGATTTTTTTATAAATGATTAGTGTATTAATCGACCAGATTCCAAAGTGTAGCGCTTATTGTATAAGTCGATATCTTTTGGCACCCTATGTGCTATCTCTACAAATGGAATGTTATCGTTAATGAGAAGTTCCCTAATCATCATCGTTGTATCTTCATCAATAGCAGAAGAAAACTCATCTAATAATAGCAATTGGTATTTTCTAAGTAATAGACGTGCTAGACAGATTCTAGCTTTTTCTCCTCCAGAAAGTGATTCATCAAGATTTACTTCTGCATTATGTAGCCCTATTCTATCTACTAAATAACCTAGCCCTACTTTTTGAAGAACAGACGTCACTTCACTATCAGAATATTCTTCTCCTAGAGAAATATTAAATTTTAACGACTCATAGAAAATCCTTGATTCCTGAGTAAAGAATCCAATGTGTTTCTTTAAATCATCTCCTGAAACTAATTGTCTCTGAATTCCATTATACTTTTGAACTCCATCTTTAGATACATAGAGTCCGTATATTAATTCTAAGAGTGTAGATTTCCCAGATCCTGACGGTCCCATAATCAGGACCCTATCATTCTCATTAATTTCTAAATCAATTTTGTCTAGTATAGTCATTTTTTCAATTTGAACATTACACTGTTGTAACTCAATCGGAAATACGGTACTAATACTAGATTTACTTTCAGAATTATCACATTCAAACTCTGTATACTTTCTACTCTTTCAATCACTGGAATGACTGAATTAAATCTTTGATAGTAATCTATTGCATTGAGTAAAGGACTAACAATTCGATCACTTGCTAAATAAATTGCAATAACTGTGGCTAATTTAGTCTCACCAATAATAACTAGATATACCCCAATAGCTAACGGCACAAATGAACTTAATCCTGAAAGTAAGTTTGCTAATAACTTCGATGTAAATCGAACATGATTCATTTGAAAATAGGCTTCTTCTGTTTGATTCAATGTTCCCATCAACTTATTCAAAAAGATTTTTTCTACAAAAAAGTTTTTAATGATTGGCTTACTTTTCAAATATTCTTGTTGTTGCAAAATGCTTAATTGGTTCACTTCAGCCCATCTCTTTGAGTGCTTTCGAATAGATTTAGCGAATAATTTTGGAACTAATATCGGTAAGAACGATAACGTAATAAAGAGTGCTGCTAACTTTAAATCTATAGCAGATACATACAACAAGGTAACCAATGCAAATACGAGGCAATAGAAAAATCCCATGATAGACTTGATTCCCTGTTCTTCTAATAGTTTTAATTCACTAAGCACTATGGACTCTACTTCCTGTTGGTTAAACTTTCCATAAAAGAATGCTGTAATGATTTTTTCTTTAAGCGTTAATGTTAATTGTTTTATCATCCTTTGTTGAGAATCTTCCCATATAAATAATCCAAGTCGAATAAGTGAATAACTGAGAATACCTACGATTGAAATTTTTACTAAATCCTCAACTTTTTGAGTGGATGAAACATCTATTAATCCTGAGATAAAGGAAGGAATAATAATACCGTCTAAAGCCGTTAAAGACATACCAATAGCAATTAATACTAAGTATTTACGTGGTAACCACTCCAAAATTTTCTTCATATAATCCATCATTTCACTTCCTAACCAACAAGATTCTAATCAAATTTATACGTTATTCTTATACGCTCAACGATAGTTCGTATCTATTATTAATTTCAGTATAGGACATTTGTGAAAAAAATCAATAACTAAAATGAATTGTATTTCAGAATAGGCGTTACTTTTATAGATATCATCTTAAAAGAAAAAGGAGAACGGAAATCCGTTCTCCTAATCACTTACGCTTATTTAATTAATTCGTAAATCGCTTCTGCGTAAATTGCAGCTGAGCGGAATAAATCTTCTAATGCGAAGAATTCATTTGCTTGGTGCATTGTATCGATTGAGTCTGGGAATAGCGCACCATACGCTACACCACGTTCAAAGATACGTCCATATGTTCCACCACCAATAGATTGTTCATGTGCAGGTAATCCTGTTTGACGGTGATATACATCTAACAATGTTGATACTAATTTATCTTCTGGTGATACATAGTGAGGAACTTGTGCTTTACCGTGAGCTACTGTGAAGCCATATCCTGAAGCCACAACTTCTGTCTTAATTTCAAGACCTTCTGCAGTGACACCTAATGGGTAACGGAAGTTCACTACAGCTACCCCACCTAATTCTGGAGTATAAGTGAAGATTCCGGCATTAGCTGTCAATGGCCCCATCACTTCATGGTTGAAGTCTACTTTCAAGTTTTTACCATCAGTATCTTCATGTAATACTTCAGCAGCAAATGCTAAGTATTTCTTCGCATTGCCTTTGAAGTTGAATTGGTTTAAGAATTTAGCTAAGTGAGTTCCCGCATTGATTCCTTTATCTGGAGTAGATCCGTGTGCTGATTTACCAACAACGTCTAAGATAACTTTGCCGTCTAATACTTGAGCACTACCTTCAACAGGATTTGCAGCAACATATGCCAAGAAGCGGTCAACCACTTCGTCTGCATTTGGAACAACGATTTCCGCATGGGCATCTTGAGGAACCATGTTTTCACGTAAGCCTGCGTCAAAGCTTAATAATTGATAGTCGCCTTCTGCAGCTCCCCCAGGAATATCATAGTGTAATGAAAGAATTCCTTTTTCACCATTGATGATTGGGAATGTTGCGTCTGGTGAGAAACCAAAGTCTGGCATTTCTTCTGTTTGGAAGTAACGGTCCATACATTTCCAACCTGATTCTTCGTCTGTTCCGATAATGAAACGAACACGTTTGAAACTGGTAATCCTAATTCTTTGATGATTTTTAATGCATAGTATGCTGCCATACTTGGTCCTTTATCATCGCTTGAACCACGCGCATAAATACGGTCATTAATAATTTGTGGCTCGAATGGATCTGTATCCCATCCAGTCCCTACTGGAACAACGTCCACGTGACCTAAAACTCCAAGAGTTTCTTTATAGTCTGGATTTGGCGCAAACTCGATGTGCCCTGCTAAGTTTCCAACTTGTTTTGTTGTGAAACCATCACGTTCACCGATTGCTAAGAATGCTTCTAGCGCTTCTTTAGGTCCAGGACCTACTGGTGCATCCTCTGTCGCTTTAGAATCATCACGCACACTGTCGATACGTAATAATGTGAATAAATCTTTTAATAGATCTTCTTTACGAAGTTCTACTTCTTTTTTCCAATCAATTGTCATCCAATCGCTCCAATCTCTATCAAGTAGATTCAATAGTCTTATCTTACCATTTTTACAAAAGGATGAAAAGCGGTTAAACCCTTTCTATAACAAATAAAAGCCTAGGATTTCTCCTAAGCTTTCGTTATTCATTCATCATTAATGATTCTAATTCTTCTTCGGTTAAAGGTCTGCTCTCTCCTAAAGCAAGGCTCTCATCTAACTTAAGTGGTCCCATCGTGAGTCGCTGCAAGTCGACAACGTTTTCCCGCAGGCTTTCACCATTCGTTTGACCTGATGGAATTTTCCTTCTTTCAAATGAATCTGAACAATCGATTCATCCTGCGTTGTTGACAGAATATCCAGATGTGCTGGCATACACTCCGTTCCATCCGATAACACAATGCCCTTTCTCAAAAGCAGCTGCATCTTCAGGAGTCATCACCCTTCGACTCTTGCTTGGTAGATTTTTGTGACGTGTTTCTTCGGCGAAAGAAGACGGTGCGCCAACTCTCCATCATTGGTCAAAAGCAATAATCCGTGCGTATCGATATCCAAACGGCCTACTGGGAAAACTCCCTTTTTAAAATAAAGCGGATCGATTAAATCTAGTACCGTTTTATGAAGATTATCTTCTGTGGCACTTACGACTCCTTTTGGTTTGTTCATCATAATATAGACGAACTCTTCGTATTGAATCTTTTCGCCATCAAACAGTATCTCATCCGTTTCAGGATTCACTTGAGCTTTACCATTGTTTACGACTTTACCATTGACGGTAATTCGTTTGGCCTTTAATAAAGATTTGACCTCGGAACGAGTTCCAAGGCCACAATCTGCTAAACATTTATCTAATCTCATTATTTCATCCTCAATTTACGACGAATGCCACCGACGCGAGCGCCAAGCATTTCATCAGCTAATCGATTCTTCAAGGTAATTAGTCCGTAAGTCGCCGCTCCGACAAAACCTACAGCAGCAACTGCAATTAACGCACGTACTTTACCACCGATTGGCATTACATGTTTAATAGCATATAGAGTCAGTGCTGAAGTGATGGCCATCGCAAGAGATGCAAGAAGTACTTGCCCGAATTTCTTCAATACGTAATTCAAATCGAATCGTGTAATACGAAGAACGTGACGGCACATATAAAGCGTCGCTACAAAATACGCTACTGAGCTGGCAATTAATGGACCTGCTCCACCAAGGAAGTAAATCATCATTGGTTGCCATAGCAATTTAATAAGCACTGTAAATCCTAATGCTTTAATCGCAATGATATGTTGTTCCATCGATTGCAGGATGTACGTAAACGTTACGAATAATCCTAAGAACACACACATGATACATGAAACCATTAATAAATAGGTTCCTGTTGGATCTGGTGAATAGAACACACTATAAATTGGTTCTGAGACAATCGCCATCCCTACAGAAGCTGGAATCATGATGTATGCAAACAATCCAAGGTTGTTGGCAATCACGCGTTTGACTTCTTCACGGTCATTCACTGAATAGTGAGCCGCAAGTAGTGGCAATGCCGCTGTTGAAATACTCATTGCTAGCGAAATGACAATCATAATCACCTTATTCGCATTAAATCCAAATAACGTAATCAGTTCTTTCCCTTCTTCAAACGAGAAGTTCGTAAAGATTGGAACGAGACGTTGGAATGTTTCTTGGTCAATCAAGCTGATGATTTGAATACTTGAAGTTACTAACACGAAAGGTAACGCCTCACGCATGACTTCAAAAATAATTTTCCAGAAACTTAGTGGACGTTCAGGACGCCCTTCTTCCATTAATTCCATCATCCCTTTATGGTCGCGGAACATCTTATATGCTAAGTATAAGAACGCGATAACCGCACCGACAAAGGCCGCAAATGTAGAATGCGCTACAGCAATCACGAATCCGCCATGGATGACGCGCATCACAAAATACGTTAACCCTAACATATACAAGATACGGACGACTTGCTCCCATAATTGAGATTTCGCAGAAGCCGCCATCTCATTATATCCTTGATAGTATCCACGCATTAAGCTAAGCGGTGGAATAATGAGTACCGCAGGCGTTAGCGAACGGATGACCATAATACTATCTGCAACTTCTTCAGGAGTAGCTCCTTTTGCAAAAAGTGGCGCTGCAAAATACATTCCCGCCGCAAAGACGAATCCTAAGAACGTCATAAAGAGCATCGTTCCTTTAAACAATCTCCAACTTGTCTTATAGTCTCTTCTTGCATGGTTATCCGCTACAATTTTAGAAATTGCAACTGGAATTCCTGCCGTTGATATTTGTAATACTAAAGCATAAATATTATAGGCGATAAAATATAAGTAGTTCGCATTATCCCTATCTGCACCCATCCACATTCCCCAAGGGATGATATAGAGAGCTCCAAGCAATCTTGAGACGATATTCCCAATCGTTAACCAAGATGAACTTTCCAAGAGAATTTGTTGCGAATTTTTCTGATTTCGAATTTTATCACTCAGGCCTACATAAGGCTTTCTTTTAAACATATATTGAAAAATCCTCTTTCTTAAATTATACCAACCATAAGAGTACATTATTTTAATGTAAAATGCTAGCAATCTTATGAAACCTTAAGCAGTTACTAAACTTTCAACAAAAAAGAATCGAGCCATTTAGCTCGATTCTTCCTAATGATTAGTCTAATAAACTTGTTTGTCCTTCTTCTTCCACTTCGACAGGAGCTGCTACTCCAATGCCGTAGTGAGCACGAACTTTTTGGTTCAAGTCGGCAACGACTTCTGGATGGTCTGCCAAGAATGCTTTAGCATTTTCACGACCTTGTCCAATCTTCTCGTCGTTATAAGCGTACCATGCACCACTCTTCTTCACGAAGTCTAGGTCTGCTGCCATGTCGAGTAATTCCCCAAGTTGAGAAATCCCTTCTCCGTACATAATATCCACAACAGCTGTTTTAAATGGTGGAGCCACTTTATTTTTAACAACTTTGATTTTAGTTTGGTTCCCTAAGATTTCTGTACCTTGTTTGATTTGATCTGCACGACGTACTTCTAAACGAACAGTCGCATAGAATTTCAACGCACGTCCACCAGGTGTTGTTTCAGGGTTCCCGAACATAACGCCCACTTTTTCACGGATTTGGTTGATAAAGATTGCGATTGTTTTTGTTTTGTTAATTGAACCTGATAATTTACGTAATGCTTGAGACATTAAACGAGCTTGAAGACCTACGTGAGATTGACCCATGTCGCCATCGATTTCGGCACGTGGAACTAACGCAGCAACTGAGTCGACGATAACGATATCAACGGCTCCTGATGATACTAAAGCATCTGCAATTCCTAATCCTTGTTCCCCTGTATCTGGTTGAGATAATAATAATTCATCAATGTTTACGCCTAAAGCTTTTGCGTATTCTGGATCCAGAGCATGCTCAGCATCGATAAACGCTGCTACTCCACCACGTTTTTGAACTTCCGCAACAGCATGCAAGGCTACTGTTGTTTTACCTGAAGATTCTGGTCCGTATACTTCGATAATACGTCCACGTGGGAATCCACCTACACCTAATGCGATGTCTAATGCAAGAGAACCTGAAGATACTGTTTGAATTTGTGTATCTACTTTTTCTCCTAATTTCATTACGGCACCTTTACCGTAGCTCTTTTCAATTTTCTTTAGCGCATCTTCCAATGCTCTTTGACGATTTTCATTTTCTGCCATGTTTTAATTCCTCCACGAATTTTAAGTCAAACATATTGTACACTATGTTCTATTCCATGCGCAAGCAATATGCGAACATTTGTTCTTATTTTGTTCGAACTTGTTTTAATAAATATTTTCTAAGTAAATTCCATCCATGTTGTACCGCGAATTCACGGTTATCGTTACGAGTACGTGCAAGGTGTAATTCTAACACTTCAACCTCTGTTTGAGAGGCTAATGCTACGAAAATCGTTCCGACTTCTTTTCCTTCCATTTCACTTGGGCCAGCGACTCCAGTGAAAGAGATGCCCAAATCACTTTGGTAATGGAGTCTTGCTTGTTCGGCCATCGCTTTAGCACATTCTGCACTCACCATTCCGTATTGATCCAGTAAGGTGCTGTCGATTCCTAGTTGCGTTTCTTTTGCTTCTCGTTGATAAGCGACTGTTCCTCCTTGGAAATAAGAGGAGCTTCCTTCAAACGCCACGACACTTGCTGCAAACAATCCTCCAGTTAAACTTTCAGCAGAAGCAATCGTAAGTCCTGATTCTTTTAGTAAATCAATAGTGACTTCTTGTAATGTATTGTGGTCTCCGTATCCATAGAAGTATTCTCCTACTTGAGATTGGATAAGTAATTCCATCCCATCAAGAAGTTCTGTACACTCTTCTTCTGTTTCTCCGTTAGCCGTCAAACGAAGCATCACTTCGAATTTACCGGCATATGGCGCAATTGTTGGATTTGTTTGTCCCTCGATTAAATCTTCTAGGATGGTCACTAAGCGTGATTCTCCAATTCCAAAGAATCGTAAATAACGAGACTCGAATAAATCTACCTTGCCCACTTTCTTTCTTAAGAAAGGCAAAACTTCTTTTTGCATCATCATTTTTAGTTCATTTGGTGGTCCAGGTAGAACAATGAATTGACGGTCCTCTTTTTCAAAACCACAGCCAACCGCAAGGCCGTTATGATTTTTAAAAACAGTACCACCCTCGAATGCGAGTGCCTGTCTACGATTATTTTCACTCATGTCGCGATGAGAACGCACGTGAAAATCGATCACTTTTTGAAGAGCTGCCTCATCTTCAACAAGTTTCACTTCTAAAAAGCGAGCCAGTACTTGTTTCGTAATATCATCTGTCGTTGGTCCAAGACCTCCAGATAAAATAATCAACTCACTTCTTGAAGCGGCTAATTCAATCGCTTCAAGCATTCTTTCTTCATTATCCCCAACCACTTGTTGATAGTATGTTGGAATTGAATTTTTTGCTAATTCTTGGGCTAGGTATGCACTATTCGTGTTCACAATTTGCCCCATTAGTAACTCTGTACCAACTGCAATGATTTCAGCATTCATAATTTCGCCTTCCTTACACTCTTTTTCGAAAAATAAAAAGCCCAAAACAACTGTTTCAGGCTTTTGTTTGTTATTCTGTTTTAGTAAATGAATCCGCAAATACATGTCGATTCTTTACAAAATAATCCAAACCTGAATAGATTGTAAATACTAAACAACTATAAAGTAAGATTTGTCCGATTGGAATTCCAATGGCCTTAAAGAACAAATCGTCCGTCAATAGGAAAATAATCGCCAACATTTGAGTAGCGGTTTTTACTTTTCCTGGCCAAGCAGCTGCCATGACTTCGCCATCTGTAACTAATAATAATCGAAGCCCCGTTACTGCTAATTCGCGACAAACAATGATGCTCACGACCCACGCAGGCGCTAAGTTAAATGGTACAAGCATAATGAACGCTGTCATCACTAACATTTTGTCCGCTAAAGGATCAGCAAACTTCCCAAAGTTCGTCACTAATTTGTATTTGCGTGCTAAATATCCATCAAGATAATCTGTAAAACTAGCTACTGCGAAAATAATCATTGCCAAAAAGTGAACAACGCTGATTTGTGAGCCCTACAAGACTCATCACCCGAGCGCTTCACTCGGTAAGCACATCAGGATGATAAACACCGGAATCATGAAAATTCGCAATACCGTTAATTTATTTGGTAAATTCATCGAATTCTCCTATTGAATCGTGATATAAATTCTTGTAGCGTTTGAACCTTCAGGAATTGTTAGTTCAACACCACCAACAGTAATTGTCCTAATGGAGTATATCCAAAGTCCATACGAATCGTTGTTGTTCCTTCAGGAATCGAACCAGTCACTGTTTGATTCGTTGCTGGAACTCCATCTGCCACAACTTTACCATCTGCTGAAATTTGTGCCCATAAAGCATTTCTTGCTTCATTTAACACTTTCACGTCTAATGGGAATTTACTTACATTCGCAATATAGTACAATGCATTTCCGTTCGCATATGAATAAGTAACACTTGTCACTTCTGGAGCTGCAGTTGTCGTTGTAGCAACAGTCGTTTCTGCTGCAACAGCTGTTTGTGTTGTAGCTTGAGTCGTTACAGGATTATTGCGTTGTGCACGGTTGCTAAATACGGCTTGTCCGATTGCAAAAATAATCGCTACGATGAACATTCCCAATAAGATTGTTGGGAAGTAATTTTTTAAAGTTTCTGATACTGAAGACCATTTACTCTTGTTTTTATTTAAACGTGAACGATTACTTGAAGAAGTCGTATAAGTTGCCTGTGGAGTTGTCTTCACAACAGCTTGTGGAATTTCAGATGCATGCTCTTCTAATAAAGCCGCTCCATCTAATCCAACTGTGTCAGCAATTTGTTTGATGAACGCGCGTGTATAAAACGCACCTGGCATCAAGTCGAAGTCATTATCTTCAATTGCGATTAAATAACGTTTTTGAATTTTTGTAATTTGTTGCAAGTCATCAAGAGTGTAGCCTTTTAATTGCCTTGCACTTTTTAAAATTTCTCCGATTGTTTGTGTCATTATTTCACCATCTTTTCATTTTCTCATTGAAAAGTATACCATATCTTGAAAATGAAAAAAACAAAAAGAAGTCGCTATGTAGTGTTTAGCCTATTTTACAAACTGAATATATAGTGTATCTTCCTTTGAGTGACCCATTTGGAAGATGCGCCTTTTAGGGATAAATTGATGCGTCTTTTCTCATTCCATTCTACTCTAACCAGTGCCATTTAGAAAATTGAATGACTATCTGGGAAAAGTCATCTCATCTCCCATTAAAAAGACAGCTTTTTGCCGTACTGTCTGACTCGCCATCTCAAGCAATATATCCATTCGATACCCATCTTCCAGAAGGCGATATTCAAGAGTGTTGTGGGCATGAATTTTTGAGTAGTGCGATAATAAGAAAACTGGCAATGCAAGTAACGCCAGAAACTGAAATAGTAGCGTTCCATTTTCTTTTTAGGGTTTGTCATTTTTCTTTTTCCTTTACTTCTTTCACTTTGACATAAATGAGCTCGATTCTTTCGGTGCAAAATTTAATTGAAAAGTATTTCCTTGAGTGAGCGTTGTCGAAATCAGTAACCTGCTTTCCCGTTTCTTTTTAATCGAAAGCGAACGAATGCCATAAAGAAAATGGTTGGTGTCCTCCACTTCCTCCTGCTCCTTTATAAAATCTTTCCCGCCATCTTTCCAACTAGAAACGAGCGTAATGACCTCTGTTTTTCTCAGATACGGTATTTGTAAAATGCGCTGTATAAGGATCGTAGCCATTAAACGAAGTCAGTCTAAAACCCGCATAATTAAAAATTTCATTTGCTGAACGGCGACATGCCATTTAATATCGTCAGGAACATTGAGGCGGTCCTTGATTTTTAGAAACGCCGTAGAAAGTCCCATAAACGCTACTAAACTAATCGAGATAATCACGAGCGCGATTAGATGTTCAACGAGGATAAATCCGGACTTTTTTTTCGGTAATCGCATTGATTTGAAACACCTCCTCATGCTCTCCGCAAGAGACCGTCACGACTGTTGGAGAGGGTGTTGTATTTACTTTTTCAAATGTCACCTTTTTCATCTTTTTGAACTCTTCGTTTGGCAATTTTTCAACGCTAGCAGGATAAGTCGCACTGGCTTGTAGATCCATTAACTGCGTAGCTGCAGCATCCAAAAAACATCCTTTGAGTTGTTGGCGATGATACAGTTGACCCATCATAAAACTGATTAAAGACACAATAACGGTTAAGACCATCAGCCCGATTAAGGCTTCCAGCAATACATACCCTCTACTTTTCGGTAATTTCAACATGATACTTAGCCTCCCCTAATTGAAAAACGTAAGTGTACCTTCGACTTTGTCCATCAAAATGTCACGGACGAGAACTGGCTAACATTCCCACTATAGGGCTTTAAAACCATACGTTTGAACAGAATAACTTTTCATCGTATCCGGAAAGCGAATCTTCTTATCCAATTCTCTAGCTCCGTGACAATTTAATTCCACGATGCCACCCTGAGACCGTTACAAACGAACCTTGTCCCGTTGAAATAGCTGTAATCTGCGCTGTATCCATTACTTGCTCAAACTCTCTTAGAAATACTTCTTCCTTCCAATTTACATAGGAGCGACTAATCAAAGGCGGAGTCAGTAAGAGTAAGAAGCAAGTAATGGCGAGCGCTATTAAGCATTCAACAAGCGTAAATGCTCTCTTTTTCATCTTTAATGTTGTTCAGTGGGCTTATTCGACGATTTGTATAGCTTTCTACTTTGATCTATCATTGATATATCCTTTAGCTTTAAGTAGTTCTGAACTGTCAGGATTATCATTTTGTATTATTATCTAATCATATAAGCTTGTTGTTGTGTATTTATCTACTTTAACAATCGCTTCATCTGATTTATCTTGTGCAGTCTTTCGTTGTTGCGCAATATTTGGAATAATGAGTAGCATCATCAAGCCAATAATAAAGAGGCACACGAGTAATTCGATTAACGTGAAGCCTTTTTTCTTTGTTTTCATTTTCATTTTAATTTCCTCCAATCATCGTTAGTGTCGGTAGTAATAAGATTAGATACATGGAAACGATGAGGAATCCAATCCCCATAAGTAGTAACGGTTGAATCCACTTGATTTTCTTTTCGATTCCTTGGGTAAATTCGTCGAGCATTTGGTCGGCATATACTTGTAGTTGCACGTCTAGTTGCCTTGTCTTTTCTCCTTCTAACACCAGCCAGATAAACTCCTGCCGGAATAGCTTCATCTTCTCAAGCGCCGTAGAAAAGGACTCTCCTTGAATCAGTTGTTCTTCTAGCTTCTGCGCAATCATTTTTGACAGTGCGCTCGTTCCTTCTTTCTTCAGTTCGGACACCATCGACAACAGCGACTGTCCGTTCCCTAGAAAATACGAGAATTCTCGTGCGTACAAAAACGTCACGTATTGCTGCGCACTCTTCCCGATAACCGGCAGTGAAATCAACATGCGAAACTGATCGTAGGTGTTCTTTCTCTTCCAGTACAAGCGGACTGCAAAAATAATGGTTAATAGCACTATTAGAAATCCTAGCGCCAGCTGTGGTAAGTTTTGAAACCCAAGCCATATCCAATAAAGGAAGCCAGACTGCTTGAGTTGGTCTTCTTGCACCATGCTGGAGAGTTGGTCGAGCAAGAGCATTCGAATACAGAGCACCATTCCAATCACAAACGTAAAAAGAAACGCAGGATACATCATCATCTGCTGCATTTTCTTTTGTTGTTTTTGCTTACGGGTGAGAAACTCCCCAATCGATGCACAAGCCTTCTCGAAGCTACCAAACTGCATGGATAAATAAATTTGCGAGGTATTTGTTTCTGAGTACCCGACCCGTTTCAAGCACTCATCAAAACGCCGTCCTTCTCCAAGCGTATCCCGCATTTGTTCGAGGTCTTTCTTCTCTGCTTCGAATAAATATTCTAGAAATTTGAGCGCCTCATCCAAGCTGAACCCTTCCTGAAGTAAATGAGCAAGCTGAATGAGAAACCGACTTTGAACAGGCCCCTTCCACTTTTTTTTAGATAATTTGATAGGTTTCGTAAGTTTTTGTCCGTAATGTATCCCAATGCATAAGCTTTCCTCAATACCTTATTAAAAGGATGTACTCTTTCTTCGTCAGTTCCGAATTGATTCGTTTTAAAGAAATGCGATAATTTTTCATGAGTTTCGATTTCAAAAATGGTTCCGCGCTTTTCTCCGTTTGTTAAATGATTACAATGAAGTTCGCATTCCTTACCGCATAGCCCACAATACCGAGGGAGGAGGCGTTGTGAACAAATCGCGATAATGGTTTGCTCAAGCATCGTCTTACTAACCCCCAAGTTCCAAGAGCCTTGCTACCACTCCATTACAGTCCTTTGCGTGAACAGTTGCTAGAATCAAGTGCCCCGTTAAGGCTGCACGAATCGCCATCTTTGCCGTCATTTCGTCTCGGATTTCTCCAATCAGTAAAATATCAGGATGATGACGCAAGCAACTCTTAATGAGTAATTCGTACGTAATTCCAGCCTTCTCGTTAATCTCCGTCTGTAAAAACATCGGCTCATGATACTCCACTGGGTCTTCCATCGTAATCACTTGAAGCGTCTTTTCTTTCATACGCGCCCTAAGCAAAGCATACATCGTACTCGTTTTCCCAGAACTGACCGGTCCGGAAAATAAAATCAAGCCGCTCTTATAGCGCAGGAACTGTTGCAAGAGCGCCCAGTCCTTTGGAAAATAAGTCATCGAACGAATCGACGCCTTTTCCTTCTTAGACCGATGCAAGAGCCTGATAACCATGGATTCCTTCTGCTTAAAATTCGTAATCACTGATAATCTCAGTTCAATCATCTGGTCCTTTGAAATCTCAAAGGTTAAGGAACCACTCTGCGGTCTTCGTCTCTCTCCTACATCCATTCCAGCTTGATACTTTAAGTACGAAATAAATTGCAAGGCCACTTCGTCTGAAATCTTTCTCAACTCTTTTAACCCATTGACATCTCTTAAATAAAATACATACTCCTCTCCAACCGGTAATAAATGAATATCATCTAATTGGTGCTTAATGGCTTGCGTGAACACTTCCGTTGCTAATTCATTCATTTCCATCGTTCTTCCCCCACTCTTTGACTAGTCATAAAGAACTACGAGAAAAAATAAAAAGGAGTCTTTTGGACAACAAAAAAACGCTGAAGAAAATCTCTTCAACGTTTTGAGGTGTATTATCTAATTTTTTTCAAGGTTCCTAGCCCCTACACCGACTGCGGCACCAACGGCATCCACAAAGACATCTTGGATCAGCGGTGTGCGTCCTGGAGTTACTCCTTGGTGGAATTCATCGGTCATCGCATACAGCACTGCGATAAAGAACGCTAAGAACTGTGGCCATCCTTTTTTACGAACGTGAACACTTAACCCTCTCGTCCATTGATATCCGATAAAGAAGTAAGCTAAGAAATGAGCGGCTTTTACGAATGAAAAATTCGATGAACTGCGCATATCCTAAAGAAGGAATACTGATGGTTTGTCCTGCATATTCAAATTTAATTTTAGATAAAATTTCTGAAAAAGGTTGCATTGGAAGTCCCTTTTTGAATCGTCGACACCAGTGACTGATCCTTGTAAGGCATACTTGAGCTAATAAAAATTAGTACCATGACTGCAATCGCTAGTGTAATCGCAATGGTTGCTTTTGTTTTCTTGGACATGAAACCTCTCCTTCCTTGTTGACTTTCTTTATTATGGTCAACTCTACAAGTTAAGTCAAGCGTCTTTCCTATTTCTTAAATTCCATAAAAAATAGATAAAAATGTATATTGACTCACTTTTATGAAAGCGTTACAATTAAGATAACAAATACATTATTGGGAGAGTGTATTACAATGGAACGCTATACTCAAGATTTAAGCTTATTGGTCAAACAGATTCAGCTGCTTGAGGAACAACAGCAGCAACAGAATTACTACAACAATCTCTTCAGCCAGAATCCAAATCCGTACAACAAGTCTTTTGAAGAGATTATCGAGTACTTACTCGGCACTTCCGAGTCCACTTTCTTAATGCACCACTTTGAAGATTTTCCACAAGCACTGTCTTATGACCAGCAGAAAAGAATTCCAGAAGCTGCGACACTATTATTTGCGTCATCAAAACGCCCTGCATTGTTTCAACAAACCATTTTCCGAAGAATGCCACGCGCTCACTTCTCTATGGATTAAAGGCATGCGCGGTGACAGCATTATCGATCTCATTCCTCATCTCGATAGCTTGAGAGATTATTTCCACTTACATTACCAGAAACTCCTAGGCCAACCTACTGTCTCCTACAAAGACGTTTTTAGCCTTCACATTTGGCCCACACATTACAGAGTTCTACTACACGCTCATCAAAGAGAGCAAAGATTCTTTCTTGCGCCTTTACAACGATTATCTAGAGTCGTTCCCGCAAACGTATATTCCTGTGCACTATTTACATTTATCAAAAGAAGAGACACTGCTCGTTTTAGAGGAGCTGATTACTCTTGCATCTTCCGTTTTGCCAAAACAAGACTTCTACATTAACTTTGGTCCAAATCCATTTCCTAGTCATTTCCATAATGAACATACAACTTACTTAAACTTGGGTGTATTCACTGATTTTATGACTGCGCTGCATCAATGCTTAAAGCAACTCGGCAAAGTCTTTCTTCAGGAATACACCCATTCTTTTGTGATTATGCAAAAATCCGATTTCGAACAGCTTCATCTGCACCATTCTATTTTAGAATTTTGTACGCTTCTACCGATTTTATCCCAAACGATTTCCAAAGCCATTATTAAAACCATTTATCCGGATAAACTAACTGACGAGAAGTTTTGTAAATCAAATTCAGGAAGAATTGCTATATCACTATTTTAGAACGAATAAGTTAAACACCAGCATCGAGAGTCATCAGCCTTTGCAAGAAATTCTAAAATGCTACATCGAAATGGAAATTGAAGAAGACTGGTTCAATAATGCCATTCCCTTCAATTGAACTCTCGCACTGAGTGGAATGTTCGCTCTAATGAATGCTTGCATAAAGTTCCTTCGACGCATATGGATGGGCTACTTCGTCATATTCACTGGACTAAAAGGCGAACTCAGGGAACGCCTTTGGTAAATTACTAGGCCTCTTCTCCATCTTCTGTAGCGGTCTGCCAAAAGAACCATATGACCATCCATTCTCCGAATTTCTCGAGCACTTCTCATCAGATCAACTGCGCAGATGGCATCCAACCTATCAGTTAATCGAGCATTTGCGGATGAATCCTGAATCGACGAAAGTGCTGCTGGGTATTCTTTAAAGCAGAAGTTGAATGAATTCAAATAAGTCAAAATTATCATATATGATAATTTATCTTTTATGATCATTACCAAATATGGTAATGTCGTACAAAAAAAGATCCCATCAACAAATTTTTTTGCTGATGGGATTTTCATTTTATAATGCTGTAAATTGATCTGGACGTTTTGTAGGAATCGTTGTAGCTTGGTGTTTTTGAAGCCACACAATATCGTACCAACGATTGAATTTGCATCCGCATTTCTTGAAGTGTCCGCATTCTTCAAAACCTAAATATTTATGGTAGTTTACACTATTCATCGTTAAGTACTCATCTTCCACTTCCGGAACGGCTACACACGCATAGATGTTTTGGTACCCTAGCTCTAGTAATTTCTCTTCTAAAGCGGCATATAACAATTTGCCATAGCCTTTTCTTTGATGATGTAAGCTAATATAAATACTAACTTCTGTGGACCAGTCGAAGGCGGCACGTGCTGAGAATCGTCCGGCATACGCATATCCGACAACTTCTCCGTCCTCTTCTAACACCAGATATGGAAAGTTCTCTAAGGTTTTCTGGATACGTCCTTCAAACTCTTCCACGCTCGGCACCACTTCTTCAAAGGTGATAGCTGTCGTTTCTACATAGGGGGCGTAAATGGCTTGAATCGCCTTTGCATCTTCAAGTGTTGCTACTCTTAACAATACATTACTCATTGGCTGTTGAAAGTTCCACTGGAGGAACTGTAACTCCTTTTAATAATTTATGAACTGGACATTGACGCTCTGCTGCCTCTAAAATTTCGCGGGCTAAAGCTTCGTCTCTACCTGGCATTGCAACAAAAACGGATGGATGGAAAAGATAGCCTTCTCCCTCTGAATCCAATGTCAAATCAATCTTTACTTCTACCTTGCTCTTATGCTCTAATTTCATGCGTTTTTCTACAAATTCAATCGACGCATTTAAACAAGTAGCATAGGCTAAGGCAAATAATTGTTCTGGGTTTGTCCCTTCGTCTGCACTTCTTGGAGAAGAAGTCGAAACGCTAAAGTCTTTGTCTCCATTTCCCTTGGTGTACACTACACCTGTTAATCCGTCTTCATTAACTGCTGTTGTTGTATAAAAAATTTTCTCCATGCTCTCACCTCATGCAAGTTTCTTCTTGTAGAATAGCACATTCCTAAAAACAAAAGCTATCCTAACAAACTGTTAAGATAGCTCTTTTTGCATTATAACCATTCATTATATTTTTTTAATATACGCTTTTTTTACAACCGTTACTAAGAACATGTATCCTGCGATAATGAGAATTAATGCAAGGAAGTATAGTCCGTTTAGCGGTGCAAGTTTTAATGGTCCTGCTAGTGGTGTGTAAGGAAGAACCGTTACAACAAATAAAGCGAATAAAGATGTCACTAGCAATGAGAACGCTGGTTTAGATTGAACGAATGGTAATTTTGGTGAACGTAACATATAAATAACCATCGTTTGTGACCACATAGATTCAATAAACCAACCTGTTTGGAAGACCATCAAGAAGAATGCTGGGTTCGTAGACGATGCATAACTGCTTCCAGTAATCATTGGAGCAATTCCAAAGAACATCACTGCAAAGGTAATAATGTCGAAGATGGAACTGGTTGGTCCAAACCAAGCCATAAATCGTGTAATAGAACTTGCTGTCCATGCGCGTGGTTGTTTTAAGAAGTCGGCATCTACATTATCAAATGGCAATGCCACACAGCTTAAATCATAGATTAAGTTCAATACGATTAAGTGAACTGGTGCCATTGGTAGGAATGGTAGGAAAATACTTGCAAATAATACTGAGAAGATATTTCCGAAGTTTGATGAAACAGTCATCTTAATGTATTTTGTCATATTCGCATAGACTTTACGCCCTTCAATCAATCCTTTTTCAAGAACGAGTAAGTCCTTATCTAAAAGAACAACATCTGCCACTTCTTTGGCAATATCCACAGCACTGTCCACAGAAATTCCGACATCGGCTACTTTTAGAGATGGTGCATCATTGATTCCATCTCCCATATATCCAATCTTGTGGCCATTAGCTTTGAGTAAATGAATAATACGTGCTTTTTGGTCTGGAGATAATTTTGCAAAAATCGTTGTTTCTTCAGCAACTGCTGCTAATTCTTCATCGCTCATCTCTTCAATTTCTGTACCAAGTAAAACTTTATCTACTGGTAGTCCCTACTTTTTTCACAGACCGTTAGCGTTACTTTTTCATTGTCCCCTGTAAGAATCTTCGTAGTTACTCCGTGTTCTTTCAACGCTTGAATCGCTGGAGCTGCAGAAGGTTTTGGTGGGTCAAGGAATGCTAAGTACCCCATTAGAATCATATTGGATTCATCTTCCACTGTGAAGGCATAGTGAGTATCTTGATATTTCTTTTGGCTTACACCAAGCACGCGAAGCCCTTGTTCGTTTAAGCCACTTACCGCTTCTAAAATCTTTTCACGAATTTCATCTGTGATTGGATGAATTTCATCTCCGTCTTTTACATGTGTAGAGATGCTAAGCATTTCTTCTAGTGCCCCTTTTGTTACGAGCACTGCTTCGTCGTCTTCTTTCACGATCACGCTCATACGACGACGTTCGAAGTCGAATGGCAACTCATCAATCTTTTGATAGCGTGTTGCTAAGTTTTGCAACTCTTCGTGTTCTTCAGCTTCTTTTTCTGTACGTGTAATAATGGCACGGTCTAATAAGTTTTTAAGACCTGTTTGGAAGTAGCTATTTAAATACGCAATTCTTAATACTCCCATATCTAAATTGGCATGGATATCTAATGGATATTCAAGAATAATTTCATCTTGCGTTAATGTACCTGTTTTATCAGTACATAGAATATCGATAGCCCCTAAATCTTGAATCGCGTTTAATTTTTTAATAATTACTTTTTCTTTGGCCATGATCACTGCCCCTTTAGCAAGGCTGGCTGTAATAATCATTGGCAACATTTCTGGAGTTAATCCCACAGCAACACTTAAGGCAAATACCCCTGCTTCTAACCAGTCGCCGTCGGTTAATCCATTAATCAAGAATACGACTGGTACTAATACAAGCATTAAACGAATTAATAGCCATGAGATTTTATTCATTTCTTTCTCAAAACTCGTTTGTTCTTCGAAAGTATTGAGTGTTTTTTCAATACGACCAATCATCGTATCATTACCTGTAACTAAAATAACGGCTAAAGCACTACCGCTGACAACGTTTGAACCCATAAATACAAAGCGTTCGCTCTCAAGTGCTGGTTTATTCTTTTCTTCTTCATCAGGAACCCAGATTGATTTCTTCTCAATGGATTCACTTTCACCAGTCAAGCTGGATTGTTGAATAAAGAAGTCACGTGTTTCTAATAATAATGCGTCTGCTGGTAACATGTCCCCAGCGCTTAATTTAATAATATCTCCAACAACTAAGTCTTCAATTGGAACTTCCATCTGTTCGCCGTCTCGAATAACTGTTGCAGTGTTTACGATTAAATTCGATAAATTACTCGCTGCCTTGTCGCTCTTCATTTCTTGAACAAAACGAATAGCTCCTGATACAGCAACGAGTACCACAATAATGATAGAAGTCGTTGGGTCTGCTTCACCTGGTTTTGCAAGAATCACGTTCGTGAATAATGAGACAACTGCAATCACTAATAAGATTACCGTAAATGGATTGATAATGGACTCATAAATCTTTTTCCAAATTGAATCTTCTTTAGCCTTAGTAATCTTGTTTTCTCCATAGGTTTCACGTAGAGTTTCTACTTGTTCTTCATTTAATCCTTTTACAGATGTACCTAGAGCTTCTAGGACCTCTGCCATTGGATTCATCAATGCTAAATCGAATCTTTCTTTTGCTGTTTTCATAGTCTTCACCTCGTTTTTAATATAGGCGAAGCTCCGGGTGATCATCACACTCTTCCCTTCGCTCATTGATTTGGTTCGTTTGACTGTCTGGTCCAGGCATCTGATCACCTCTTTCTAAAAATTTTTGGCAAATGAAAAAGCACCTTGTCATAGCTTAAACGCGACAAGATGCTTACCAAATAAACAATTCTCATTTTTTCGTTCAAGCTTTAACATCATGGAGCGATGAAATGACATTAGTCTCTGCCTTCACGACAGAGGCTGCTAACCAACGCATAGTGTCTCCACTATTTTGCGGTAGTCATCCGTATCTCCATGGTAGTCTCACCTACCGATTTACATTCTAACCTTACCCCAATATGCCCCCTTTGTCAAAGAAATGTACTTTGTATCTATATTAAAAATATGAATTAGTAGTATAATAAACGTGTAAAAGGAGGAATCCCTATGAAAAAAATCAATCTCTTTAATTTCTAGTCGCATTAGTTTTTTAGCTGGCTGTTCATTTTTTTCCAAAAGAAAGAAGACACAACCACTCAAGCACAAACGACGACAACTCAAAGTACTACAACGACAAAACAAACAACAACAAGCACAACTGAAGTTCCAACGACCATTGTTGCAACAACCGCTGAGACACAGCACGCAACGGCTCCTGTTCCAAAAAAACAGTTTCTACTGAAAAAGTAGCCGTTCCTGCCGAAGCGCCCTGCTCCTTCATCAATGGATATTCAAGCAATGAAACAAGGGAGACTTCCGAAGTGTGGCCGGAACATGGAGAAACTCAGCTGGGTGGGAATTCCACATTGATAAAGATGGAAACATTACTTCTGGCGGAAAAACGTTTAAAGTCGGTATTACCGAACAACAATTCCAAGAAGGACTTCTCAACTGGATTATGGTTCCAGAAGGCAATGAAAATGCATTTGTAGGAGGCGCTGTCTTCTCTTTCATTCCTAAAAATGTAGAGCTCACTTATGGCGTGATGTCTGGTGACAAAGATCAATCAGATATCTCTAAAGACCGTATTTATGGTACGCAAACCGTAACAGACGGTAAAAACCATCAAAAAGCAATGATGTATTATAAAAGTGGATTAACTGGTAAAGCACTATCCATGAGAGATAGTGCTTTTCTCATATTTAAATAAAAAGAGCTAGTTCACGTTGAACTAGCTCCTTTTGAAAATTAGTTTTCTCTTTTTTTCACTTTACCGTTCCATGCTTCGAAGCCATGTTTTAAAATGAAAATATTTGTATATCCATTTTTCTTTAGACGGTAAGCACAACGACCAGCGATTGATACGCCTTCTTCATATAAATAGATTGGTTGGTCTTTACGCAATTCCATGTAACGTTCTTTAAATTGAGAATAAGGAATGTTACGTGCTCCTAAAATATGAGCCGCTTTTAAATTCATCTTTTTCACGTACATCGATTAATTGTCCGTGACGTAAATCCTTTCCGAACTCTTCAGCGCTAACCACTTTAGCAGATGATTGACGCATCAAATTAATACAAATAGGTAAATTCCGTAGGCCAATAATAGGACCCATAATAATACTCCACATGAGACTAAACCCCTTCAAAAAAATAATTTTTAATAAGACAAGAGATATTGTATCATGTTTCTTCTAATCTTTCAAAAGCACTAGAGAAGCTGCTCCAATGACTCCTGCATCGTTCCCAAGTTCTGCTAAACGTAAGTGTGTTGTTTCGCGGACTTGTGGGAATACTAATTGTTCATATTCTTTACGAACGCCTTCTAGCATAGAATTCTCCTGCAGCGCTCACTCCACCACCGATAACGATGAAGGCTGGATTTAACATATTCGCAACGTGTGAACATGCAATTCCTAAGTATTTTGAGAAATGACGAATCACGATTAATGCGAGTGGATCGTTTTGTTTTGCTAAATCAAACACGTCTTTTGCACTCACATCTTGTCCATCGTCGATTCTTGCTTTCAACTCTGAGTCTCCAGCATATTCATCTGCATAACGACGGGCTAAGTTCACAATCCCTGTTGCACTCGCTACCGTTTCAAGACAGCCTTTTTTACCGCAAGTACATGCAAAAGGACGTTCACTGAAATCAACGGCGATGTGTCCGAGTTCGCCACCAGCGCCCGCTACACCATGAATCAGACGGTTTTCAGCGATAATCCCACCGCCAACACCTGTTCCAAGTGTAAAGAAGGTTACGTCTGGTTGGTCTCCACCAGCACCCATCCATTTTTCACCAAGTGCTGCTACGTTAGCATCATTGTCGATGAAGAACGGAATTTCGAGTGCTCCTTCAATTTTTTTCTTTTAATGGTTGTAATGTTTTCCAGTTTAAGTTGTAGGCACCAATAACTGTACCCTTCTCTCTGTCAACAACACCTGGAGAACCCATCCCGATACCAGCAAAATTTTCATTTGTTAGTCCTAATAAGTCTAAACGATGACGAATTGAGTCGATAATATCATCCACAATGTGGCTTCCTTCGTCTAAAATGTTGGTAGGAATCGACCATTTTTGTTGAACTTCACCTGCTAGTGAAATAATCGCAAATTTGATGGAAGTCCCACCTAAATCAATACCAATAATTTTCTTTTCCATTGTATTCACTCCATGAAACTTGTATATGCTTACATTATAACAGCATTATCTTTTCATTCCTAGTGCAAAAAGTAAAATTGCGATGACAAAATACGCAACGATTCCTGCAATGCGTGAAGCAGGTTTTGTCAGGCGGTCTCCTCTAAAGCTAATCGCCGACATCACTAAGTATCCACCAACGAGTCCTCCTAAGTGTCCATAGTTATCGACGGCTGAATTAATAAATCCAAGGACGATGTTGATAATGATAAGTCCTGCGTATTGCACGCCCATTTGCCTAAAAGAACGAATGTAGCCGTGTTTTCTTGATAAATAAACAACAGCTCCCATGAGTCCAAAGAGTGCCGTACTTGCCCCCAGCTGAAATGCTAGATGAGAATGCAAAAGCTTGCAAGGTTTCCCCATAATTCCTGATAAGAGATACACCGCAAGGAATCTCCAATGTCCAATTTCGTACTCCATCTGACGGCCAATCATATATAAGAACACACTATTAAATAAAATATGTTCCAGGCCAATATGTAAGAAAATTGGCGTTAAGAATCGATAATATTCATGTTGATGAATGATATACGGATTAAACTTCGCCCCGAAATTAACAAGCACTTGTCCGTTCGTGCTACCACCAGCTAGTGTCATTACGATAAAGAGCGCTGCTTGAATCGCTAAAAATAAATAAGTAAAGCTGAAGCTCTCATTAAAGTTGCGCTTCATGCGTTCTAATTTCCAAGGGTTAATCTTAAACATCTCTAACCACTCCTTCACTTGTAATAATCGTTGGAATATGAATATCCGTTTCAAATACCGGCCAGTCGGCAACAGGCGTCACCTGAGTCGTATATGCTAGTGAAAGGATGCGATAATCGTCTACCTTTTGTAAGGTTCTATCATAGTAGCCTCCACCAAAGCCAATACGGTCTCCTTTCGTACTATACAGTAATCCAGGAACAATGATTAAATCCAGGTCTTTAGCTTCAAAAAGCGGATGCGTGCTATCGATAACTGGTTCTAACACACCATAAGAAGTACGTTTAAAGGTTGTTTGTTCATTCCATTCGACAAATACCAATGTCTTATCTGGCATTGTCACAGGTACATAGATTGTTTTACCCGCACTTCTAGCCTCTTGAACGATTAAATCTAATTGGAATTCCACTCGCATCGGCATCGTTAATCCGACCGTCTTGGCTTCGATCCACTGCGGCATTCCTTTGAGCCATTCTACCACTCGTTTTTCTTCCGCGCGGCGTTTCCCTGGCGTCATTGCCTCAAGTTCTCTCTTTTGCTGCGCGCGTTTTAAGTTCTTCACGTCTTTTTGATACTTCTCGAAGAGTTCGGTGAATAACTTCAAAAATTCGAGTTCGACTGCTCGCATGCTTCTTTCTTCCAAAATTGGACTGATGAGTAATGGAGCTTTTTCCATTATCGGTTCATCCGTTAAGATAATTGGCAATTCATTAGAGAGCATTTCATGATCAATTGCCCACACTTTCGCCCATTCTTTTTCTTCTAAATGTTGCAAGAAGAATTTCTCTTTAATCACTTCGAATAAGTTATTTTTCCATGATTTCGTATTCTGGCAATTGATTTTTTTCACAGGACGAATTAAATCAGCAATATAGGCTTCGGTTGCATCATGCAGTAAACACGCAAGCACCGTTCCTGTTTGGTATCCTCTGGCAATCGCTTCTTGGGCACAATTAATGCTATGTAATCCTACTGAATAAAAGAAACGAAGATGCCCGTTCTCGACACATCATACTTAAGGCATGCGCAATATCTTCAATGGCTACGTTATCTGGCACTATTTCAAGGGGATTAAACACGCGACCGGTATATGTATTCATAAATAATTTTTTGTCTTCCATATGTTCCTCCATGGTTGATGTCACTTTATTTTTATCATTGAATTAAAGGGATTTAAAAGAAAATAGCCAATTACTTAACTTGTTCTTAATTCTATCTATCTTTAGCTTAAGGAAAAATCCTTTGATATAATGGTACTGAACGAGACTGATAGGAGGCAC